>ERZ827101.195-NODE-195-length-101044-cov-11.893979_pt1 | contig 101044 bp, 74 predicted proteins | sample MGYA00519869_ERZ827101 | MGnify/ENA primary metagenome ERZ827101 (study PRJEB31778, sample SAMEA3449256) | human gut metagenome | biome: human gut; feature: human-associated habitat; material: faeces | place: United Kingdom | collected 2010/2012 ...
ACCATACCACAAAGTACAATTACAGATATAAAGTTCGGCATATAGACCAGAAGCTGTACTTTCTTCTTAACTCCGGTTCTGCGGATACGATTTAAAAGCAATGCCAGAATGATCGGAACCGGAAAGCCCCACAACAGTCCATAAATACTCAGTTTTAACGTATTCAACAGGTAGTTCATAAAATCCGGTGAAGATAAAAACCGCCTGAAATATTCAAGTCCAACCCATGGACTTCCAAGCACTCCCTTGATTACGTTGTAATCCTCAAACGCAATCAGAAGTCCCCCCATAGGAAGATACTTAAAAATGATTGTCAGTAAAAGTCCTGGCATTAAGAAAAAAAGATATAACTGCCAGTTTTTCTTCACATATGTAGCCTTATCTCTCCACGTTTGCTTTTTCACGGGCATTGTTTGGTTCTGCATTCTTTTCATGCACTTCTCCTCCATTCCTTTCCCTTTTCGTTCTCGGAACCGGTTAAGTAACCGGTTACTTTATAGTTCGATGTTACTACATCCAAGTTCATATGTCAACACTTTTTCAAGCTAAAATAACCGGTTACGTAATCGGTTATTTTAGCATTGCCTTTTTTTTAAATAATTGCTATACTAAAAAAATAATATAATCCCAGTTTAAAAGATTCCCAAATATTATTCTCATTTATTTATAAGGAGATTAAATTTTTATGGCAAAAAAACAGGTGACATTTGCAGATATTGCAGAATATACTCATTTTTCAAAAACTACAATATCACGGTATTTCAATCATCCCGATTCTCTTACGCTTGAAAATCAGGAAAAGATTTCACAGGCCCTTGATACCCTTGGCTATAAAAAAAATAAACTTGCAAAAGTTCTGGCAAATGGTAAGAGTGAATTTATCGGAATCATTATTCCAAATCTCTACTTGCATTACTACTCTGAAATGCTGACACAGCTTCTTTCAAGCTATAGTAACTACCATTACAAATTTCTTGTTTTTTCCAGTGAACACGGTGCCGAAGAGGAACAACAGTATATTGAAGAGCTTCTTTCCTATCAGATTGAGGGGCTTATTGTTTTAAGCCATACACTGTCATCCAAAAAACTGGCTTCCTATCAGATTCCTATCATTGCCATTGAGCGAGAGGCAGAATATATCAGCAGCATTACCACTGACAATTATATGGGTTCCCTTCAGGCTACCTCCCTGTTAATTCGTGATAAATGTGATATATTGATTCATATCAATGTCAATGTTGAAAAAACAGTCCCGGCTTATGATCGTATACGTGCATTTGAGGAAACATGTAAAGAATATCAGGTTCCTTATGACATTGATCTAAGCGTAAGCGGCAATTCTTATCAAGAGATTTTAAATGTGATAAGACGTATCTTTACAAGAATTGAAGAAAAGTATCCGAATCAAAAAAAAGGTATCTTTCTCGCAAATGATACCTATGCCAATATGTTTCTCAATTTAATTTTCCAGAAATATGGTAAATTACCACCTACTTACGAAATTATAGGTTTTGATAATTCTCCAATTGCCAGTGAATCAATCCTTCCGATCACAACTGTCGGTCAGCAAATTGACGTTATTGCACAGACTGCCATGGAGCTTCTGGTGCAGCAGATGGAAGAGCAAAAAAAGCGAGCGCCTAAGCCACTGGAAAAGCCAATTCACAAACAGATCACTCCGGTGCTGATTCGCCGGAATACTACCAGTTAACTTATTGCTATCGTATATTTGCGTTCAAAAAAGGCACCTCCCCACTATTGGGAAAGTGCCTTTTTTGCAGTTTCAATTATTTCTCAATTGTAACCCAGATGTTCTGCTCAAGAGCTTTGTCAAGGATTGCAGGTGTGTCACCCTTCATGAAACCAGTCTTATCTTCTTCTACCTTGTACTCTTTTCCATCATAAGTTGTCTTTGTCATCTGGTCATCACCGTAGAAGTTGCACTCAAGATAGAACTCTGTGTGATCTTTGTTTGTAGATACGGTGCAAACAAGATCAGCCTGGATGTCTTCGATGGTGTACTCTACTACTGTATACTCATCATAATCTTTGTTTGGCTCGAACTGTGGCTCTGCAGGAAGGTCTGCTGCTGTAGCTGTTGCTCCGTCTGTTGCTGCATCATCTGCAGCAGCTGCGTCTGCATCGTCAGCGCCATTATCAAAGTATACCCACAGATCCTGCTCAATTGCTTTGTCAAGAATTGCCGGTGTATCACCTTTCATAAAGCCTGTTTTATCTTCTTCTACTGTGTACTCTTTTCCATCATATTTTGTCTTTGTCATCTGATCGTCACCGTAGAAGTTGCACTCAAGATAGAATTCGCTGTTATCTTCTTTTGCAGATACAGTGCATACAAGATCTGCCTGAATGTCTTCGATAGTATACTCTACTACTGTCCATTTGTCATAGTCTTTGTTTGCCTCAAACATGGGTTCTGCCGGAAGCTTATCTTCTGTTACACCTTTGATTTCTTTAGCGTCATCAGCTTTTGCATCGTCAGTTTTTGCATCATCAGAAGCTGCATCTCCAATCGGAACCCAGATATTCTGCTCAAGAGCTTTGTCAAGGATTGCCGGTGTATCACCTTTCATAAAGCCTGTTTTGTCTTCTTCTACTGTATACTCTTTTCCGTCGTATTTTGTCTTTGTCATCTGGTCATCGCCGTAGAAGTTGCACTCAAGATAAAATTCTGTGTGATCTTTGTTTGTGGAAACTGTGCATACAAGATCTGCCTGGATATCTTCGATGGTGTACTCTACTACTGTATACTCATCGTAGTCTGCGTTCGGCTCGAACTGTGCCTCAGCCGGAAGATCTGCTACAGTTGCTGTAGCTGCCTCTGCAAATACAGAAACGCTTGTTGCCATGGATGCTGCCATAGATGCTGCAAGTACAAGTGCTAAAACTTTTTTCTTCATGATTTTTTCTCCTTTTCTATTGTAACTGCATGCCGTGCAGTTAACCTTTTACAATCATTGGGCAAATACATCATGCCGGACATATTTGCAATTGCTGTAGTTCATTTTTCCAGCTTTTATCATACCGGAAACAGGTCGCCACGCGCCTGTCTCCAGAAGATATTTTGCCGATTCTATTACTCAGCCTCTTTGGCAACTGGCAGGAAAGAAGCTACGATGTTAAGGATCATACCAACCACTGCCAGACTGCAGAAAATAATAAAGCTTATAATTGTATCCATTCCGTCCAGTCCGGAAATTACATATCCGATCTGGTTTACCATTACGGAAGCGCTCCATACTGCTGCGCTTGCCATTAATGCTGCATTTACAACCGGGATAAAACCGGTAATCACTTTATTGAAACCAACCAGTACAAAGGAAAGTACCGCAAGGACGATTGCTGCTGCCAGGAAATAATATACCGGCTGGAATGTGTACATTACTTTACCGTAGTAAACAGCCTCTACGATAGCAATAATGCCTGCTACAAGCGTCAGATACAGTCCGATTGATTTTTTATTCTTATTCATCATCCGCACCTCCGATTACGCTTCTTTTTTGGATTTAACAGTTTTCAGGATGGTCATAATCAGGAACAGAATGGTAAGTGCTGCAAATGCTGCCTCTGCACCTGTCAGTGCATTCTGATACCAGGTTCTTACCGTCTGAATCTCAGTTGTGGAACTGATTCCGTTCATCGCATTACTCTGTACCAGCTGATACAGGAAATACTTGATGTTCTTCTTCATCATCTGCTGGAAGCTTACATCCTTCTCAATTGTCTTTTTAGAGTTTGCCATAGCTCCGATTTCAGAAGTATCATATGCAGAAGTTGTCAGTGTTCCACCGCCGCCTGCTGCTGTTACATCTCTCCAGTTCATGTAGTCTGCACCGTTGATCATATCGGTTACAAACCAGCCCTGATAGCCCCACTCGTTTCTTGCAATACCTTCAAGAAGATTCTTGTAGGCACCTACGAAAGAAGTTCCCGCACGATTGAATGCTGTCATAACACCCTGTGCATTATTGCTGCTCATACACATCATGAAACCGCGAAGCTCGTTTTCACGGGCTGCCTGCTCGGTCATAAATGTAGATACACCGGAACGGTTTGCCTCCTGATGGTTAAATGCGAAATGCTTCGGCTCAGCCATGGTACCTTTGCTCTTCAGGCCGCTTGTAAGAGCATTTCCCATATAAGCAGTAAGCACAGAATCCTCTGAATAGTACTCATGGTTACGTCCGCAGTAAACAGTTCTGTGAAGATTCATACCTGGTGCAAACAGAGAACTCTCATTTGCCCACAGACCGTCTTCTCCTAGAAGCTCGCCTTCTCTTTCAACAAGCTCTTTGTTAAAGGTTGCTGCAACAATCGGCTCTGTTGGCATTGTTGCCATACGGTAGGTAGCCTTATCATCTGTTTCTTCTGTGTAATAGTCTTCGTCGGAAAGGTCTTTGGACCATCTTACGAAGTAGCCGCCAACCTGGTCACCAGTATATCCCAGAGGACCATCGTTTGCGTATGTTCTTGCCAGCTGGATGGAATCGATATTTTCGAAATCATCACCCGCTTTTTCAATAAACTGGATTGCCTCATCAAGGGTGATCTGATCCATTAGCTGATCCCACATAGGATCATCGAAGTCAACTGCTCCGGCATAATTGCCGTTTTCATCAAACTTCATCATATCGATCAGTTTCAGACCATTGTCTGCACCCCAGGTAATACTATTTCCATCACCGTCATTTTCTGTAAGCTCATACAGCTGATCAGTAAGACCAACCATCATTGCCTCAGTAGGTGTAAGGGACTCTACAGGTTCCCAGCCCTTTGACCAGTCAGATCTGGTTGTATACTCAACGGTATTCTCGATCAGATTGTTGATATCCATATCCTGAAGCTGATTCTCCACACCAGCAGAATAGGTTTCAATATCTGTATCTGCAAGGTTCCATTTGATTGCATTGTCTGCATTGATCTCATCTGTATCAGCAGTTTTTACAAGTTCGTCTTCATTGCCGTTTTTGTTTGCAAGAACATTATTTAATGCTTCATGTGAACCATTTCCGATTGCAAAGTAGTAATCACCGGATTCCAATGACCATGCACCCTGTGTACCGTTTTCTTTCACAGCATCTTCGTCGTAGCTTGCCATGTAAAGAGGATCAAACTCAACGGTAACCTCTTCGGAAGCACCTGGCTCGAGAACCGCAGTCTTACCATAACCGATCAGCTGGATTGCAGATTTCTCAAGACCACCTTCTGTATAAGGAGCCTGTACATAAAGCTGAACAACAGATTTACCAGCTACATCACCGGTATTTGTTACATTTACCTTTGCTGTTGCAGTTCCACCAACCTGTACATCTACAGATTCAAGCTTCTGCTCGAAGGTAGTATAGGAAAGTCCATAGCCAAATGGATAGGAAACTTCTGCTGCATAGTCCCATGCATCACCGCTTGTAGCACCTTCTGCTGTATCTGCATTACCCTGTCCGAGAACTTCGTCCTCGTATCTTGTCTCATAATATTTATAACCGTTGTAAATTCCTTCTGATTCTACCAGATACCAGTCTGCTTTGTTTGTTTCTGTAAGCTCTGCATCAGAACCAGCCTGGGAATTATTTGTGTAAAGATATACACCGTAGTTTACCATTGCAGGAGCAGATGTGGAGTTTACTGCATAAGTATCAGCGATATGACCAGATGGATTAACCTCACCGGAAATAACATCTGCTACACCCAGGAATCCATTCGCACCTGGCTCACCAGCCCACAGGATTGCACCGATTTCATCATCATTTTTCAGCTCATCGATTTCAACCGGATTGTTTGTATTCAGAAGAACTACAACCTTTGTGCTGTGCTCTTTCGCAAGCTGGATCATAGCTTTTTCATTATCAGAAAGTGCCAACGGGCGTTCATAGCTGTCTTCCTCATTTGCACTTGTCATATTCGGATTGTAATCAGATGCCTCAGAGCTGTCACGGGAAATCACAACCAGTGCAACCGTATCATCTGCTGACTTCAGAACATCCTCATCGTAAATGCTTTCCGGTGCTTCACCTACATTGTAAGCTGCCGGATTCTCATACATAGTTCCGAAAGATGGCTGTAAGGAATGTCCGCCTTTTCTTCCATATGTACCGTTTACATCCTCACTGCTGTAAAGATCCAGCATATCCTGATTTAATGTAAAGCCTTTTTCTGTCAGTGCAGTCTGAATGTCATACTGCTTCTGACCAGCTTCCCCATCAATGGAAACTGAAGATCCGATCATACCACCCAGTGTAGGATTAATGGAGTTTAATCCCCAAAGAGTGACCTTGTCAGAAGAAGTATTAAGCGGAAGGGTTGTATCTTCATTTTTGAATAATACAGTTCCTTCAGATGCAATCTCTGCTGCAAGAGCATCTTTTGCTGCAATTACCTCATCAAGGCTTGAGAACTCAGATTTGAAATAAGTGGAATCTGTTTTCTCTCCGTTACTTGTGTCTACAATCTTGTAGCTGGAAATTCCAAGACGTGCATTGATAAATGCCGCATTGGTATCCACGATAGCCGATGCGCCCACAGTTACTGCAAGAAGACTGGCTGAAACTGATGTAAGTCCTCTCCACAAGCCTGTGGACTTTTTCTTGTTGCTCATAAGCTCCCTCCTTTTATCATTTACGCCGCCCTTCCGGTGCCAACGCTTAAGCTTATCTCTTATGGTGATACTATAACAGATTTTACTGTTCGCGGTTCATCTCATGCGCAGACTGTCAATTTTCATACGCAAATTGCAATCGCTTTTGTGTATTTTCACAAAAATCATCATCATTTTTTGGTAGTATAGCACAATATCAAGTGGTAATGTTGTCCAATCATGACAGAATTGTATTCAAAAATGACAGGTTTGAGACCGTTCATGTTCTATAATTTCTTATTTATTATTGCTAATATACTCTGTCAGATACTCCTCGATCACCGGAGTCCACCACTCCACATAGCCCTTGCGGAACGGATGCACCTCATCATGCATGTATTCGTTATAAAGATCGGTTCCGTAAACTGCTGTCATCTCTTCATTATGGAACATATCCACAACTCCGATTCCCCATTTTTCCTGAATCTGAAGAAGCAGATCTACCATCTGATCATAGTTTTCTTTCTCTGTGTAAGTTCCTGTGTAGAATACAACCGGACATCCAAAGGTTTCCTGCACATAAGAAATGATAGTCTCAATAGCTCCTGCAATTGTTGTATCATCAAAATCAGCCGGATCTGTGCTGTCTGTCACTTCGCCCATTGGCTTTCCTGTAGTTGCATCATTGGTTGACAGTTGAACCACAAACAGATCCGGAGTTTCATCTTTGCTGATTAGCTTCATTCTTCCAACATAGGAATCTTCCTTCTCGTTTACCAGAGTGGTAGCGCTGATGGCGTATTTCTCACATACTGTTCCCGGATGGTTATCCTGAATTGCATCCACCATAGAATAATGCCCGCCTGCCTGTGCTCCATAAGTCACAGAGGAACCAAGCCAGATAATGTTAAGACCAGCCAACGGATCAGAAGGATCTGCCTCTGGTACTGTTTTCACAGTATTGTCATATCCGGTTGCCACTTCACTTCCGGCCGGTGCCAGAAGAACATCTCCAACATATGGGAAAACCATGCCCTTCAAAGTTGGTGCTTTGCATCCAAATGCACAGGTCACTTTAATCGTATCACCAGCCTTTAATTCCAGGCTCTGCTTAATAAGGAATCTTCCGGAATCTGTAATGCTGCCTTTGTCGTAGTCTCCATCCTCTTTGTAGGATGCCGGTGAATCAGCCGGAACCTGTAAATCTACAGGTACGGAGAATGTATCTCCATCATTAATAGTAAAAGTAAAAGGCTGGGAACTGAATGCTGCCAGAACCTTGGATACAGTGAGATACATATCATAAGTTCCTTCCACTCCCTCCGGTACTGTATATACAATTTCAGTTCCCTGAGCCGCAGCCCGGATCATCCCTGTTTCTTCATCATAGGAAGTTGGCTCTTTCTCGTTGTCCGGTCCAACGCCTTCTCCCTCTGTGAATACGGCACCGGAAGCAGGAAGAAGGACCTGATTTTCTTCCACTCCTTCTTCTGCTTCTGTGTTGCCAATCTCCACACTGTTTTCCTCTGCTGCCTGTGCCATAGTTACTCCTGTTGTTCCCATAGAAGTACCAATAAGGCAAGCTGTCATAGCCATGATAAATACCTTTTTTTCATTCCCTTGTCTCCTTTTTTCACTGCATGATCTGCATGTTTTTTCTATACAGTAAAATACCATAAAACATATAGAGACAAAAAAAGGTGGCAAATTCATATGATATTCTGGCAAAATTACCATTTTCATCATATAAATTCGTCACCTTGTAAAGCGGACATTATTTCTATCTATGGCATCGGAAACAGCATACTAACTACAAACAGCTTTCCTTCCCTAGAAATCCTGAAATTACCTCCATATTTCTCCACAACATATTGCATGCTTTTCGTTCCATATCCATGAAATACAGCATCTTTTTTTGAGGAAGCTACAGGTAATCCATCTGCTGAAATCTCCGGAAAAATCTCACAGTAATTTTCTATTCTTATGCTTACAAACATGCCATTTCGCTGTACCTTAAGAAAAATATACCGCTTCTCCACTGCTTCTTTTCGTTCCTGCTCAATAGCATTATCCAGGCTGTTTCCAAATAAAGATGCCAGATCGAGTTCGTTCATAAACTCCAGTGCCACACCATCTGCCATGCAGGAAAAGGAGATTTCCTCCTGCTGACAGAGCATTTTTTTCTCTGTAAGAATGATATCCAGCGTGGCATTTCCTGTCTGAAATGCACTCTCATAAGCCTCTACTTTTGTCAGTACTGCTTCCAGTTCCTCTGCTTCCGGTGCTTCCATACGTTGGATTTTATGAATGTAATGCTTTAGATCATGGGCATTTCTGTTTACAAATTCCACGTTACTTCTGGTCATTTCAAACTGTTTCTTTTCCAGTTCCAGAAGCTGACGCAGCTTTTCGTTATCTGCATTTTTTGTACGCAGTTCCACGAATCCAAGAGCCACACCAAGCCCCAGAATATCACAAAGAATCAGCGGTGGATATACTACCCATACCTCTCTGATACCATAAACCCAGAATAGATAATGCAGGAAAAACACAAAAATACCAACTGCAATCAGCCAGATCCATGCCATATTATTCAGCATATTATCCAGCCTTTCTTTCGCAAATCTTTTTACGATCAGCACATAAAAAAGACTGTATAGCAATACCATTAAAACAGCAGAAAGAATAAACTGCGTTCCAACAGATGGATTACTGAACATAGAGTATAAAATAAGATTATACACATTAGAAGACAGATTCTGGATAAACAATGCCAACATACAGCCATACAAAATCTCCAGGGAAGCCGCTGCGCAGCAGAAACGCCAAAATCCTAAGCTTAGAAGAAATACCGTAAGGGAAAATGTCCCGGAAATATATTGACTGATCATATTTGGCATCACTACTGCAAGACCCAGAAAAATCAATCCTCCCATAAGTATACGAAGCAGAAAATTCTTTCTCCGGGGAAGATATCTTATACAAAGTATTTCTGCCAGTAGAATCTGCAAAATATAGCCATGTGCCTGAGTAATTCTGAACAGACCTGCTTCCTTCATATTATTTTCCCATCTGAACAGTCAGTCTGTCCAAAAACTCCTTCTTGTATTTCTGGGAAATAGTAAAGGTCTGTCCCTCAACCTTAATCTCATTTCCCTTCCATTCATCCACCATGGAAAGATTCACCAGAATCGAACTGTTTATCAACCCGAAATGACCTGCAAGAAAGTAATCCTGTATCTCTTTCATACTTCCACGCATCCGATACACATCACCATGAACATGGAATTCCAGATAATGCTTGTTACTTTCTACATATGCAATCTGTCCTGGTGAAACCTTTTTTCCTCCATTGGGAACTTTAATATAATAGGCTTCATTTCGATCAAGATGCGCCAGTGCTTTTTCAAATTTTATGCAAAAAAGCTCATAAGAAAGAGGCTTTACAAGGAAGTCAAAAGCATTCACTTCATAGCCCTTCAAGGCATACTGAGCCAGGCTCGTAATAAAAATCAGACATACTTCTGCATCTCTTTTTCTCAATGCAGCAGCAGCTTCCAATCCATTCATATGAGGCATTGCAATGTCCATAAAAATCAGGTCACCGCCCCCTTTATAATCCTCCAGAAAGTTCAATCCGTTTGAAAAAACTGTCACTTTGCATTGTACTTTATGCTCTTTTTTGTATTGTTCTATATATTGTAAAAGCTGTTTCTGATATTCCAGATCATCTTCTACCACTGCAATAGAAACCATCAGGCTGAATACCTCCTAATAATCACTCTCTATTGAAGTATACAGGTTTTGAGATCTATTATCCAGCCCTTATTTAAGAAATTATCTAATAATTGCTATCTCTGCTTCTGCATTTCCAAGCTTAGATTCAGCTTTCACAACTACTTTACCAGCTCCAACCTCTGGACGGATAATTGCCAAGGCTTCTCCATAATAAGTATCTGTCTCATTGCTCTGGTAGCTTTCCGGATAATATGGGCAGGCGCTACCAAATGCCAGAAGCTCGCCACCTTCTACTGTAAGCTGGATTCGACCTCTTACCAGCGGTTTTGTCTGACCATTTTCGTCTGTATAGCGCATTCTCACATAGCAAAGATCGGTGTCTGCATTCACACGAGTAAGCTCTGGTTCTGCCACAAGAATCGTCTCTTTTCCAGCTGTTGTCAGTGTCCTTTCTGCAATTATATTGTCATTTGCATCATAGGCAACAGCCTTGATTTCTCCATTCTGATAGGTTATATCAAAAAATACCTTGCAGTCATTTTTCGGCTTCTTAGTGCCTACACACTTACCGTTTATATACAGCTTCACATGATCTGCACGGGTGTAAACTTCTACTTTTGCAGCATTCCCGTCACAGCCCTCCCAGGACCAGCTTTCCATAGCATTGGTCATTTTCCATGCAGAAGGAGAATGGGCATCCTTTGTGTGATCAACCGGCATAACTGCAATTGCCAGATCCTCCAGTTCAAAGGCGACTCTGGTATATGCCATCTCGCCAAGAGGCTTTCCTGTGAGATCAATCCGGCCGGATCCGGCACTTACCCAGCCACAGCCACCATCAAAACGAGGTGCATAATCCTTATATTCCCATGCGCCGATTCCAACCTCACCCAGATAATCCTGAGCAGCCCAGACGAAATCACCAATGATACGCTTATCACGTTTTGCTTCCTGCATAAATCTGTAGGCATCTGCACAGAAGGTTTCACTTCCAAGAATAATTCGCTTGGGATACTTCTTTAAGTCATGATGGTAACGCTTGATTCCATAGTTATATCCTGCCACGTCCATATTGGCATATGCATCTCTTGTTTTCACATCACAAGGATAAAGAGTTGCTCCTATTTTCATGAATCCGGCACCAAAAATCCCGGCTACCGTGTTATAAAATTCACTTCCCACAGCCTTTTTCTTCTTGGCATTCTCAGCAGCTTCATCTGCTTTTTTATCACTGTACACCCCAAATCCCATAGAGCTTAAGAAGTTAAAAAAGATATTGATTCCGCAGCTTACAGGACGGGTGGAATCCAGCTCATGAAGTCTGTCTGTAAGGGATTTTGTAAGGGCAATTCCTTTTTTCTGCGCAGTCTCAGACACTTCATTTCCTGTAGAATACATGATCACAGATGGATGATTATAGTCCTTATCCACCATATCTTTTAAGTCTTTTCTGTAGTTATCCAGAATCTCATCTGCATAGTCATACTTTGTTTTATGGATATACCAGCCATCAATATATTCGTCCATTACAAGCATTCCCATTTCGTCACAGGCACGAAGAAGTGCTTTGGAACATGGGTTATGTGCAGAACGGATTGCATTATAGCCAGCGTCCAGAAGAATGCGGATTTTACGGCGTTCTGCAAATTCATACGCACATGCACCAAGAAGACCGTTATCGTGATGGATACAGCCACCTTTTAACAGGACACGTTTTCCGTTGATACAGAAGCCCTCTTCCGGAGTACAGCTTACTACACGGATTCCAAAAGTTTCTTCCTGAATATCCTCGCCGAAGGTTACGCGGCAGGTATAAAGATTTGGTGCATCCGGGCTCCACAGGTTCGCTCCCGGAAGAGCAATTTCTCTGGAAAATTTACCATCTGCCTGGAGAATTTCCAAGGCAATAATATTATCAGAAGCCTGTTTTTTGCTCTCATTTACACTGGAAACTTCTTTGTTTCCAGATTTTTCCAGGATCTCTATTTTCACCTCACCGACAGCATTCGGCCATGCCTCCACACGGATCTTCGGCTCCTTATAATCCAGTGTTGTGATCTTTACACTGTCAAATCGCAGATGCTTCTTCGGCACTGTATAAAGCCAAACCGGACGGTAAATTCCGGTACCGGAATACCAGCGGCTGTTAGGCTGATCGTGGTTAATCACTTCCACACGGATCACATTCTCTTCCTCGAATTTTACATACTTAGTGGCATCTACATAGAATCCGATATATCCATAAGAATGATAAGCCACTTTTTCGCCGTTGAGATATACAGTTGCCTTACGGTAAACGCCCTCAAATTCCAGGATCACTTTCTCATTTTCTGCAGTTTCCGGAAGAGTAAATACCTTCTCATAAGTATAATCCTGCGCCTCATACCAGCCTGTATTTACTCCACCGGCACTTGTCTCGCTTCTCTCATCCAATTGCATGGCATCATGAGGAAGAGTAACTGCAAACGCCTTTTCTTTTTCTCCTGTTTTGTAGCAAATCCAGTTTTCGTTAAATGACTGCTTCATGTTGTCCTCCTGAAATTTTATATATTTTACCCCGATATTTAAACTATATATTTATGTTTGCATTCTACCAAATAAAAAGCAGGCTGCGTAACTAAAATCGCAACCTGCAAAAAAACGCGCGCCAACTGTGCAAAAAGCGCGCCAATGTTCTTCATTCCCACAGGCGCGCTTTCTAATTATTTACTTATTTTTTCCATATATTTATCCAGTCTCGCCGGCATCCAGCCCTTCATCCAACATCTGCACAGATCCCAGGAATCTAGTTTTGACATATACATAGTTGCTTCTTTATCCCTGTAGAGCTGGTAATTCCAATAGAAAAATCCGGCACAATCCTTCCATGCATCCAGCTGTAATCTCGCCACTTTCTGATACCATTTTTTTCGGTATCCCTCGTAGGCATGGTGGCTTACCGCACGCTTTTTCCACTTGTCCGCAAGTCCATTGCACACGCACCATTCCCCCACGAAAACAGAAGTATACTTCTGCGCCCGCTTCAACAAATGATGCTGATAGCCAATAAACACCTTATACGCCCAGAATTTGTGAATATAAGTCACATCTTCCATGGCCTGAATGTAGATATGGGTATCTATCATTACATTCTTCATATGATGCTTCACAAAGAAATCCTTCCAGACCCCCAGACGGAAACCATCGTGGAAAACAATCACCTTTTCTTCCGGCAAAATCACCCGCAGTCTCTTATATGCCTCTACATAGAATTTTTTCAAGAATCTGGTGGTGACATGATGGGAACCCTTTGCTTCTTCTTTATCTACTGCCTTCTTTCTACTTGGCGCAGTAAGATATACGCTGAAACTGATGGGTTCATTTAACACTTCGATTCCAAACAATTCCTCCCGGTCGCGATACCGCATTGCCAGCCGTTCCAAAACTGTCAACACAAATTCCACTTCATCCGGCTGCTGGCTCCATTTGCAGACGCCCTCGAGTCCACCATTGTCATAGCTGTTCTGACCACCGGGAGCCGTGTGCAAGTCTATCAGTATTTTCAAACCGTATTTTCCTGCCCAGTCAAAAGCCTTGTCCAGGTATTCAATGCAACCGGAATATGGCTCTCTATCTCCGAAAATAAAATACGGCACCGGGATACGGACTGTATTCAAACCATGTGCAGCAATATTTTGAAAATCCACTTCTGTCACATAGGTATCTCTGTGCTTCTTCATTTTGGGCCAAAGTTCTTCCTTCGACACATTTCGATTAAGCCAGGTCTCATCCTCCGCGTCTGATCCTTGGAAAATAAACGGCTGCATCCATTTCTCCAGCACAAGCCAGTTGCCAAGATTGGTTCCAATAATTTTGTCCATTGTAAAGTATCTCCTATATATAAAAATTGCAATTCTGTATAAGCCCGCTCTGCGGGCGGCATTTTCCTTTAGAAAATCTTCTGTAAAAAATTATACAGCGCCAGATGCCAGTTTCCCATAGAATGATACCGCATTGGAAATACATCAAAACAGGTATTTACACCAGACCGCAATCTGGGTTCTATATCCAGCAGTGCCTGGTAATCCTGCACCTGTCCCGGCAGGGCGAAGTCGAAGTTGCCGCTTGCCACATATAAATAATGAATTGGCAGTTCTGCAAAATCGCCCATCTGAATGGTATCTTCAAATGCAGTCTTGTCTGTCCTGCTTCCGCTGAATGCCCCGAACCAGGAAAAATAATCAAGGCTCTGGCACAATGCGGAATGATACATCGTTACCGCCCCTCTTGACAAACCGGCAAAGGCTCTGTGATCCCGGCTCTTGGAAAATCCCGCATCATCTACCGATTTTGCATATGTAGAATAAGAGGATTCAATCTCAGGCATCAGATCATTTCGCAGCTCTTTTGCAAAAGAATAGGTCAGCTGATCCAAATCATCTGCACAGTCATCTTCCACATAAAAGGTTGGTGTCACCACAATCAGCGGCTCAATATCTCCATCTGAAATCATATTATCCAACATGGTTTTATTATACTGATTTGTTTTCAGCCAGTATTTTTCATCATCACCTGTTCCATGCATCAGGTACAAAATATTATACTGTTCATCCTTGCTATAGCCATATGGCAGATATACATAAGCTGACTTTTTCACGTTTCTTCCATCAGTGGCATAAGCCCTGGTATCGTATACAACTTCTTCTACAGTTCCAGCCTGTTCTGGTTCTTCCCCATCATATTTCGCCGGAACTGCCCATAACTCATCCCGAGCCTGGCCCTGCGCTTCATGTCCTGCATCATACCTTACTTTCCAAAATCCCAGAAATCCTACCAGTATCAAAACTGCTGCCGCAAGCGGTAAAACTGCCAAACGCCCCATAGAAATTTTTTTCCATATCATCACCGTTGTCCCCAGGATTCCTCCCAGCGCGGCTACAATAGCCTCTGCCAGAAATAACCAGTTAAAGTAATATGTACTGGTAGAAAAATTGGTATTAAAATACAGGATAAAAGCTGCCACTGCAATCAGCAGATATAAAAATGGCATTCTGCTTTTCCATGCCATATACGCCACCAGCATAAAAACCACCGCGATCATACTGAATGTAATAAATGCTGTCTTATCTCCCAGAATTGCAAACCGGACAATATCAATTCCGGAAAGTAACACCAGAATAACTGCGGGAATCCGGCTGATCCGGTTCCACATTTTTTCATCTGCTGTCTTCTCAATTTTCTGTTTCATCATTTCTCACTCCTACATTTTCTTCAAATACATTATCACATTTCGCAAAACATTTCCTGCAAAATCCGCAATTTGCAGCCCAGAAACCGCCAACTGCGTTACTGTTCACTCCGTTCACAGAAACACGCTTCGCCGAATCTTCCCTGTGAACAGCAACCACGCCGTGCACAATCATTTTCCCCTCAAATGAAGATAACAGATTTCTTCTTATTTTTCAGCATTCTGGCAAATACAGACATCTTTTGGGCAAAAAAATACCGGGAACAGCTCTATAAATTCTAAAATTTAAAGAACCATTCCCGTTTTTAGAAGGAATTTCAATTATAGATTGCCGCGGTCGCACTGCGCACCCCAGATCACTCTTTCACCGCACCGGAAGTCATACCGCCCACAATATATTTCTGGCCAATCATATACACGATCACAACTGGAATACAGGTAAGCACAATATCCGCAAAAATATAATTCCAATAGCTTTTATTCTTTCCAAAGAACTGATAAACTGCCATGGTCATCGGGAACATTTTACTCTTGCTTGACAGATACAATGGAGTCAGGAAATCGCTCCACACACCCATGAACTGCAGGATAAAACAGGTCACCATAGTTGGCTTCAGAAGAGGCATGATGATCTTGAAAAACAGGCTGATAGGACCTGCACCGTCAATGACTGCTGCCTCGTCCAGCTCCACCGGAACGGAAACCACAAAGTTGCGGATAGTAAACACACAGAACGGAATCATGGCGCTTGTAAACACCATAATAATACCCTGTCGCGTATCGTTCAGATGAAGAGTGCTTAATACTCTCACCAATGTTACATAGTTAACCGGGAAAAACAGTCCGCAAAGTACGAAATAATATAAAAATACATTTAATCTGGTACGCTTGCGGCACATTACAAAGGCAGCCATTGCACAGAGCACAACCCCCAAAGTGGTTGCGACCAGTGCGTAAAGTAAACTGTTTGAAAATCCCTGGATCAGGTTTCCTTTGTCAATAACCTCGGTATAATTGGAAAACAGCCATTCCTTCGGCAGGGCAAGACTCATTCGGGAAGCCTCGCCTTTACTCTTGAAAGAGTTTATAACTACCATATAAAAAGGCAGGATAACGGTCAGGCACAGCAGGATGCAGACCAGATGTTTCAGCAGATTCTGAACTTTTTTCTTTGTCATTGCTGTACCTCCTGTTTTCCTAAAGTTTTAACAATTACAACACCAGCAATTGCTGTGATCAGAAGCAGAATACTGTTCAAAGCAGAAGACATACCGTACTGACCTCTGGAATAAAGCTGGAATGCATAGGTGGTAAGAACCTCTGTTGCATGTCCAGGGCCACCGTTTGTCAGAACGTAAACAATATCAAATACCTTCAGACCGTATGTAATACCAAATACCAGGTTGATCATAATGGCGCCGCTGAGCATTGGAAGTGTCACATAGCGAAGTCTCTGCCAGAAGTTTGCCCCATCGATCTCAGCTGCCTCATAGTAGGATCTCGGAATGGTATTCAGACCGGCAAGGAAAATCGTCATTACATAACCAATACCTCTCCATGCATCCACACCATAAATGGATTTCCATACAACGCCAAGATCCGAAAGCCATTTCTGTTTCAGGATTCCAAGATGCAAACCATCCAGAATTGCATTTAAAAGACCATTGTTATAGTTGAGAATGGATTTGAAAACAAGACCAATGATAACAAAAGGAAGGATAGACGGCAGATACAAAAGTGTTCTGTAAAGTCCCTTTCCTTTCAGTCCTTCCTGAAGCATGATGGCAATCAGAAGTGCCGGAATCAGCTTCACAATGTTGGAAATAATGGTAAATTTTAATGTATTTCCAATACCGCTTAAGTAATCCTTATTTGATGTGAAAATCTCTTTAAAATTGTCCAGTCCCACAAAATGAATACCATTTAATACACTTCTTGAATTCCAGTCAGTGAATGAATATGCAACACCCATTATACTGGGAAGCAGGAAAAAGATAATGTACAAAGCCAGCGGCAGTATCAGAAACCACTGTGGATAAATTTTCTTCTTATTCAAAGGCGATACCTCCCCTTTATCAAACAGTGCGAAGGAATCACTCCTTCGCACTGAAGATATACCCTTATTAAATATCTTATGCTTAAATAATTATGTCAATTTCTTACCGAAAAACTTTATTTAGTTCCAGTTTGCATCGCCAACTGTCTTGGCAGCCTCTGCACGGTTGGTGTCCATATTTGCAAGAACGTCATTTGCTTCCATTTCGCCCTGGCAGAACGCAACCATATCCTGACCGAACTGCATCCAGTAGTCGTTTGTATATTTGGTACCAGTCTGAAGAACAGATACGCTCTTCTTGCTGTCATCTACTGTTGCAAGGAACTCTTCTTCCTCTGGCAGCCAGTGTTGCTCAATTGCATCATCGTTCATATCAACGTTTGTGTATGCAGGAGAGTTGTCAAGGATTTCCTGAAGACTCTCTGTGGTTGTAACAAAATTGAAGAATTCTTTTACAAGATCCTCATGCTCTGTTCCCTTGTAACCAAACATGGTAGGTCCAGCCGGGTTGGTCGGATACCAGGTGTTATCGCCAAGTGGGATCAGGAACATACCAAACTCATCCTCTGTGCCTGTGTCATCTTTGATCTGCTGAATGTAACTGGAGTTTGCCATAGCCATTGCAATGTTTCTGTCGCCAAATTCATTTGTCAGGTTGGTGCTGTCAGTTCCAATCCAGTCCTCTCCGAAATATCCTGCATCGGAAAGCTCTTTGAACTCGTTCAGAACCTCAAGCATTTTCTCATTGTCAGCAAATGTAGCCTGATTTGTATTCAAAGCATCGTAAAGTCCTGGTGTAGCTTCTTCGTAAACACCACCGATCTGGAAGAATGCCAGCTGATGCTGCCATCCATCTGCACCTGGCATAAACCATGGAGTAATTCCCTGTTCTGCGATCTTAGCGCAAAGGTCTTTCAGCTCTGCATAAGTAGATGGTATCTCCCAGCCATTCTCTTCGAACAATGTTTTGTTATAAACCATTACATATTCTGGTGAATTGTGCCAGATCTGAAGTCCGTATAATTTATCATTGTATACACAGGATGTTTTTCTTGCTTCCGGCATAAGATCTTCCCAGGAAGCTCCTGTGAAATCAATACAGTATTTCTCTGGATCAACGATTGTAGACTCGATTGCAAATGGGTTGGACTGAATCCAGAAAATATCTGCACAGGAATCAGTAGCTAATTTTGACTGAAGAAGATCAGAATACTGGTCAGCCGGAATAGTCTGAAGGTCAACTGTTACACCATAAGTATCTTCAAAACGCTCGATTGTTGCATCATATCTGTTATCCATCCAGCCTGCTGATACCAGAATACTCAGCTCCTCACCGGAAAAATCTGCAGTCTCCTCTGCAAATACGGTAAGTCCGCTTGTCATGGACGCGATCATTGCTGCTGCACAAGCCACTGCCACAAAACTCTTTCTTTTCATTTACATATCCTCCTTTTAATAAAATGGCATTTACCTCATTCAGGAATCTCCGCTGATTCCTCTGTTCTTTTGATGATATTATTTTATCAGCCAGATGCTTTTTAATCCATGGATATTCTTACTTTCAATTTGTACTTTTTTCACCACATATTATATTTTTTTCACATAAGCTTATGTTTCTTCGAAAAGTCACCCGAAATTCTTATATATATTTTCTCTGTTTTCGAGCATTTATTTGTACTTTTTAAACAAATATGATATACTGATTTTTAATGTTTCACACATGGATTTCTGCATCTGCTTTCATAATATAGTCAGCAGCGCGGGCAAAACAATTACAGGAGGTATCGCCAGATGAAATCACGCAGTTTACAATCCAAGCTTTTTTTTGCCTATATCAGTCTGGCCTGCCTGATTCTTTTTTCTTTTGCTGTTTTTTTCTATGCTTTTGTTTCCAGACAGCTCAAGCAAAGTCAGATCAGTGCCATGAACACTCTCAATTCCAGCTTTCAGACTCAGGTAGATTCCGCGATCCGCAATCTGGATGCAGTATCTGTAAACATTAACTACAGCAATCAGTCAAAAACCATTCTGGACAATTCCTTCAACTTAAATATTTCCAGCAACATGCTTTCTGCCATGTCTGATTTGTTTATTTCCCTTTCCGGAACCGAGCTGAAGGCAGATCAGGTAAATCTCTATGATTTTTCCGGATATGTTCTGGAAGCCGGCATCTCAACTATAGTCAAAAAGACGGATGGCTCAAAGGATGAGTGGATTGAGGTCGCCCGTGAACTGGAGGGAAAAAAAGTCCTTACTCCACCCTACTGTACCAGAGAATATACAAAAACAGCCACCTATGACCAGTGGTTTATTTCCCTGTACCGATCCTTTAATAATCAATATAAACGTGGCGTGGGTGTGATTGAAACAGCCAAGCAGTGCAAATCTGTTTTTAAAAGTATCATCACTTATAAAAAAAAGAACCATGAAGATGCTGCCAGCATCTATGTTTTTGACAGCAATGGCGATCTGATCTATCCCTACGATATTTCCCAGGAATACAAAGCAGCACTTCAGCCCTACTATGAACTTACCAAGGGAGATGATTCAGCCCTCACTTTTATCAGTCCTCTTACAGGAAAAACAGAGTATGCAGCAGAGGCCGTATCCTCTTATACCGGCTATACCTATCTTACAATTCAGCCGGAATCTGTAGTTCTGGCTCCGGTTTACAATCTGCTTCGTATTCTTGCGGCAATTGTTGCGCTGTTTCTGACAGTCTCCATCTTTATTTCCTACCGGCTTTCCCGTTCAGTCGTAAGACCGGTAAAGCATCTGAAGCATATTATTCAACGCATGGAGCTGGATACACTTGGACAGGAAAAGGTGACTGCCTACCCGGTTTCTGTCAATGAACTAGAGGAGCTTTACCAGGCCTTTCAGCTGATGAGCGACAATCTGAAGGATTCCATGGAGCAGCTGAATCAGGCTAAGGAGCAGGAAATGAAAGCCAGAAGCATGGCTTTGCAGACACAGATCAATCCTCATTTTTACTACAATACCTTGTCCAGCATTATGGTTCTGGCAGAGAACGGAGATTCTGAGACAGTGGTAAAAATGTGCCGGAATCTTTCCCAGATCATGCGTTATATTACCAATACCGCGGAGACAACGGTCACTTTAAAGGATGAACTGGATTATGTACAGAAATATCTGTATTGTATGAAGGTCCGTTATCAGTCCAGCCTGAATTACAGTATCCATGTAGATGAAAGCCTTCTTTCCCAACCAGTCCCCAAGCTGATCATCCAGCCTATTGTGGAAAATGCCATTCGCTATGGTTCGAACTGTGCACCGCCATGGAACATTTCGATCACCAGCGTGGTCACGAAAGGAAGCTGGCAGATTGAAGTGACGGATTCCGGTCCTGGCTTTACAGAGGAAGCCAAAGAGAGGATCACTGCCAACATTATGAAAGCCATTCAGAATCCGGGACTTCCGGAACTGAAGATAAACGGTCTGGGAACTATAAATGTATATCTCAGATGGAAAATATTCTGTAAAGGAGACATTATTTTCAGATATGGAAATACCGCTGAGGGGCACGGAATCGTGTCTATTGGACGGTATTTTTCCAAGACAGACAAATCAGCAGATGAAGCTGACTGCATAAGTGAATAAGCAAGGAGGAATCAAAATAGCATGACGTACACTGTCATCGTTGCGGAGGATGAAGAACTTCTGCTCACAAATCTTGTCCAGAAAATCCAGAAAGCGGATCCGGATTTTCAGGTGGCAGGAACTGCACAAACAGGCGATCAGGCTCTGGCTCTGATAGAAAAGCTAAGCCCTGATCTTGTAGTTACGGATATCCGTATGCCTGTGATGGATGGAATCACCCTGCTCACAAAAGTAAGGGAGCAGTTTCCATTTACTAAATTTATTATCACCAGTGGATTTTCAGATTTCGAATATGCAAAAAAGGCCATCACTTTAAAGGTTTCTGATTATCTGCTGAAGCCAGTTGATTCAGAGGAGCTTAAAGAAGCTCTCTCCAAGATCAAACAGGAATTTCAGATTGCCGGAAATGATTACGAAGAGGTGTTTAATGCCCGGACTGCTGCCATGACACCAACTCAGATCGCCACATTACTGAAAGATTTCATTGTAAAAAACTACAGCGAGGACATTAATCTGAACCTGATCGCAGATAACATGAACTACAGTCCCAGCTACCTGACCAAAATTTTCTGCCAGGTCTACGGTTGTACCCCGTCCAAATATCTGATCACCCTGCGCATGAGCCACGCCCAGCGTCTTCTGGTCCATGAGCCTGGTCTGTCCGTGAAACAGATCGGGGAAATGTGCGGCTATCATGATCAGGGATATTTCAGCAGAATTTTTAAGAAACATACAGGTAAAAGCCCGTTGGAATTCCGGGGGTAAAGCTTTGAAGGCCGGCAGGGATTGTTCCCTGCCGGCCTTCTGACACGCTCTAGAGCGTGTTTGAAAAAGGCTTTCTGCAAGATGTGCGTCACAATTTGTGGGAGATTTCGCCCGGATGAGGGTGCCGTAGCGGGCTACAGCAACCAAATTCGGGTGAAATATACCGCAAAGCGAGGCGTACAGATTGCGGGAATGATTTTTCAAACAGGCTCTAGATCCGGAATAATTCTGCATGCTCTTCTTTATACAGCTCTATATTTAAGTACTCTCCAAAGTGCACTTCATCCGGTCTTCCGTATTCATAGGAAACCTTCACAGATTTTCCTGGCCATGGGTTTTCCACTCTGCATGGGTGTCCTTTGTGGCTGAGTATGCTAACCCGCTCTACCTCACCGTCTTTCAAAGCAGCGCTTACCTCAAGCCCTCCCCAGGCACGGAAATTCCGGAAAAAGGCGTTTGGATGCTCAGCTCTCGGCCATACTGGGAAAATGCGGATCATGCCCTCGCAGCTTTGCAGCATCATCTCCTGGATGGCATCCGGGATGGTGTTCAGCTGCTCGATTCCATGAGGATTTTCCTTCAGAAAACCGTTTGGGATTCCCCGGTTCAGGATCATATCGCGCATTTCTTTCCAGATGATTTCCGGAGCGTAGCCTACACGTACTGCGGCAGTGAAAAACAGACAGCTTAGGTTAGAGGCATTAAAAGCACCAGCCTTGTAGAAATGAGGATTTTTTACTCCACCAGATTCCATTCCATTGCTGTAAGATTCGCTATTTTCTAATTCACCATTGCTATTGAACAGCAAGTTATTTGCATTATCTTTATCTGCAAATTCTGCTTCTTCAAGTGCCTTCCTGTATTCCAGCTCTCCCAGCGTATTCTCCACCAGTGCATGTATCTGCACTGTATTTCGCGCCACTTCCAGCTCTTCCGGGGCACTTCCAAGCCCAATTGCATTGCCCGGATATATCTGCATCACATTTCCCGGAAAATGGAAAGACCATTTGCCACCGATACCTTCATCATAATAAATCTCTTTGTCCAGCATTTCTTCCGGAAGCAGATCCTCCAGCTTCACATCCACCTCTTTCCAAAGAGTTGGATTCTCCTGAATCTCCCGAATTGTCCCCTTTGGATAAGGTGCCAGGTTTTCTGCGATTTCCAGCCATTTTTCCCTCTTTTTCTCATCCAGATCAAGTGCCTCACTGATTCTTGGCATCCAGGTAAAGAAGGTTTTCAGATAACCTAATGTATTCACCGGATCTTCCGGAACGCCATTGTCACGGATGTTCCCATCTGTGCGCTCGTGCATACCATCTCCAACTACATGGTAAACGCCATCCCTGCACACCAGATCTTTTTCCCAGAAATCTGCCACACCGCGAAGATAAGGATAAACCTTCTGTGCATACGCCTCATCCTCCGTGATTCCATAACGATAGATCATATTCAAAGCACCGTGAATGGCTGGGGATTTCATATGCAAAAGCAGGGCCTCACTTACCAGGCCGTGAGGTCCCAGGCCCAGAGGATAATAAAGTCCCTCATGGTGAAGCAGCCGCTTACACATCTCATCTGAAATTTCCATCAGTTTCAGATAAGGCGCATCGTGAGGATCGGACTGCTGGAAATGTCCGGAAACCATCAGATTCAGATAGGGAGACTGATGGTTATAATTAATCTTATAATTTCCATTCCATGCCGGACGGTCAAAAGTACTGATTCCCAGAATATTGGGCGGATATTCCGGATCCCGTGATACACTTGCCAGCATATATTTTGACAGATAATATCTCTGCTCGATCACCGGATCATCCAGGGAAATTTCGGAAACACTCCAAAACTTTTTCCACCATACCAGGTGCCGTTCATGAAGAGTTTCCACATCTTCTTCCGTTATCCACCTTGCCCTGGAAAAGGCATATTCATAAGGTCTGCTGCACTTCGCCCAGGAGCGCACTGGCAGAACGAAGGTTGCCCGCTCACCGGCTTTTATTTTTCTGTGAGTGCTTCTGTCACTTAGCTTCCCTGTATTTCCAAATGCTTTAACTGCCTCAACATTCTTTAAAATACCGTTTCCCGCCGAAGGTTCTGTAAATACCGCTTTATTTGATTTATTCCCACTTTCCTCAGTGGATATAATAGATTCTTTCTTTAAAGAACCCAAACTTTCAACGCCGCCAATTACTTTCGTTTCCTTCAGAAAGCCCCCAGCAAAACCAACCTTAGTTGGAATATCCACATGATCTGAAAACTGCCGGTATCCACTTACAATCCCACCGCCGGTTTTCTTTACCTGCAGCGGACGTCCCGTCACCAGTCCAGCGAACATTCCGTTCTGGATATTCTCCAACTCACCGCTTCCCCAGACATCCACAGCTTTTTCGCAGCTTTTTCCTATTTCGTCCGGAAAATAAAAATCAAATTCCACATCCAGATCTGTCTCACTCTCAAACTCTACCACAAGAATGTTCTCATCTGCAGCCACCCAGCTTTTCAGAGAACATTTCTCTCCGGCGGAATTTGTCAATATTGTTATAGTTTCTCCCGTGGCAAACTTCTGCTCCGTATACCACCTGGCACCCTCCATAGCAGGAATATCAAACACCATACGCCCTACCGGTCTGGGACTTCCGCCGCTTACCGCCGGATCACATTTGGCAGAACTGTTATCATGAAAGAATTCCCAGTTCGCCGCACTTTCCATTTGCCAGAAGTCATTGGTCGTAAACCAGAACTGTGGATACCTCCCATCCCCGGCCACTGCCGCCAGCAAATCTCCATTTCCCAAAATCGGCGCGTCAATCTTCGTCCCCGCATTCTGCCAGATTTTCCATCGTCCGCCCCCTGAAACATCCACATTTCCATCTGGCACAGCCGTCGGAGCCTCAGTAAATACAGCCCTATTTCTCTCTACAACCATATATCTTTCCTTCTTTCCACTTTCGCTTCCCGCACCGCAGTATCCTACTTTATAATCACCGTCTCATAAACCGCTTCCCTCATTCCCGGGAAGCTGCCCTCTCTACGCCCATTCACCAGCTGTCCTGCCGCATCCTTCCACTGGAATCTGGTCGTCGCATACGCCCCATTCTCAAAGTTATAGTTATTTCCTTCATCCTCATACAGCACAAACTCTCCGTCTGCCCCAGGATAAACGATAATCTGTACCGGCTTCTCTGGCTCCTGCTCTGCATAAACCAGCCCATCAGCCACCGGAATGATCGCACCCGCCTTCACGAAAATCGGGATCCGGTCAATAGGTGTCTCCACCTTCACATACTGGCCGCCCTCATATTTCTCATTTGTCCAGTAATCGTACCAGATCGTACCAGCCGGCAGATAACACTCCCATGTCTTTTCCCTGTTAAGCACGGTACTTTCCGGACCATAATACATAGGCTCCGTAACTGCACAGATCAGCAGGGATGGTCCAAACATAAACTCATTCTCCACCTTTCGCGCCTCCCTGTCCTCCGGGAAATCAAACAACAGGCTTCGCATAATGGTATAATCCTCAAAATGTACCGCCCCTGCCAGCGAATAAATATAAGGCATAAAATGATATCTCAGCTTGATAAATTTCTCGATAGCATCATAGAACATAGTGCCCTTTTCCCCGAAATTCCAGATTTCTCTCGGCGTATCTGTACCATGAGACCGGAACATAGGAAGAAATGTTCCCATCTGAAGCCAGCGTGTATAAAGCTCACAATATCCCTTATCTTTCACACCCTCATTATATTTTCCCTGCCAGAACCACTTGGGCTCCGGATCCGTGTTGCATCCGCATCCACGGTTCTGCCACTTATCTGCAACTGTGAAAAAGGCTCCGATATCCAAGGTCCAATAGGGATAACCGCTCAGTCCCATATTCAAACCTTCTACGATCTGGATCTTCAGATTCTTCCAGTCCGCGCAGGTATCTCCAGACCACAGCATAGCTGCATACTTCTGACCAGATGCATAACCGGAACGTGTCAAATTCAGTACACGCATATCCTCCCGATCCTTTCTCTGATTCTCATAAATTCCCTTTGCATGCTCCAGGGCAAAAGCGTTGGCCACAGCAGGATCCAGGTATTTCTTGTGCTCGCCTCCAACCAGCTGGAAACGCTCCCAGGGCTCTCTTTTCACCGCACCGCCCCAGTCCGGACCGGAAAACGGCTCTGTGGAGTCACACCACCAGGAATCAAAGCCCTGGTCAAGCAGCCCCTCCTTCGCCTGTTTCCAGTACATTTCTCTTGCTTTTTCATTAAAAGCATCATAGGTTGCATAATCATACAGAAGATATCCGGCATCAAAAAATTCCTGATGATTTTTTCCTCCGGCATTCATATTCGGCCATACAGAGACCATGCTGTGGGCATGCATCTCATGAATCCGCTCCATGCACTCCTTGTTATCCCCATAACGGGACTGATCCAGAATCTTCTCCCCCCAGTTGCCCGGATCCCAGGTATTCCAGTCCTGAACCACACAATCCAGCGGAACCCCGATTTCTCTGTAATGGCGTACAATTTCCTCTAATTCTTTGGAAGTATAATATTGCTCCTTGGACTGGATATAACCATAAGCCCACTTCGGCAGCATCTGCGCCTTGCCTGTCAAATAGCGATAAGCATGGATAATTCCATCCATGGTATTGCCGCCCATGAAATAATAATCGATCTGATCCACTGTATCCAAAAACAGGTAAGACTCCCTTCCCTCATCATTAAAAGTCATCAAAGAACAGCAGTCAAAAAGCACTCCATATCCTTCTGTGGAAACAAACAGAGGCATTGGGATCCTCATATTGTGCTGGTAAAGATACTGATTGTGTCCGCGATAATTGTAAATTCCTTCCTCCGCCTGGCCAAGACCGTGAATCTCTTCCTCCTCTTTCCAGTCGAAAAATACCCTTGCACGATAACCGTCGCGCACCTTCTCCGGCTTCAGATTCTGAATAAAGTTACGCTCACCGTCAACTGTTTTTACACGGTTGATAACCGGCTTCTCACCTCCAGTTGTATACCGCACTACATCAATTTTTGTTAAATCTGCCTTATCCTGTATGCACCACCTGGTTCCGTCCGCATGCTTCCACTCTATTCTTCCAGATGAAAGAGCCAGAGAGACCAGAACTTTTCCAGTCTTTAATTCCAGCTTTTCTTCGTGTTCCTCTGCTGCAAACTCAACTGCCGGATATTCCTTTTTTTCAATAATAAGAGAGTCGTTTCCCTTAATCTCCTCTTTTCCAATTACACAGCGGATAATTTCCTCTGTAACCGGGATCAGCCGGTATAACATTCCTGCCGCTTCCGTCTGTACATACCTGTCTGTTTTGATCATTTTCCATTCCCTCCGTTTTTCAATCCCCTTTTTTACGTTGTCTGTCTGAAAGAACCTCTTGCGTGATAATAAATTCCAACGAAATTTTCCATTACATAAAAAGCTGGCACATCAGGACAAAGCTTCCTGCTTTTATCCTAACATGCCAGCCTGAAAAAGGTCTATGTCTTATCTGCTCCTGAATTTTAATTATTTTTACTCTTCTCATATCCGGGAGTTTTTCCCATATGCTTCTTATATAATCTGTAAAAATTGGAAATATTATTGAACCCACATGCCAGGGCAATCTCAGTCACATTTGCCCCATCCTCCCGAAGCAGCTCCCGGGCCCGGTTCACACGCAGACGTGTCACATAATCACTGAAGCTGATGTTGGTGAACTTACGGAAATAGGAGGAGAAATAGTTGGAGCTCATATAAACAGACGCTGCAACCTCCTCCAGCGTAATCTTCTCACAATAATGAGCGTTTATGTAAGTAAAAGCCTGCTCCAGACGTTTCATGGCATTTTTCTTTTCCCGAAGCATTTCACCGGACTTGGTCTCATCCTGATAAGCCCGGATCAGCATGGTCAGAATCCGCAGAACATTCGCCTTAATCATAAGCGGATAGCCCTCCTTGCGCTCCTGCCATTCCTGGTAAATCTCCTGTATGCTGGTACGGATCTCCGTATTCACCGGTTCTTCATGGCCCACTCTGTTCTTAAAATTAGTTCCACGCTCAACAAAGGGCCGCAGATATTCCGTATCAAAGGTACTGATCTTCTCTGCTACAAACTCCGGCGAAAAGATCATAACCAAAAGCTTCATTCTGCCTCCCAGAAGCTTCCAGCCATGCGGCTCTACATTATTGAAAATGATAATATCATTCTCTTCCATGGTATATTCCTGTCCATTGACGAAATAGTTTCCCTTTCCTTCCAGAACCCAGGTGATCTCAAAATAGCTGTGCCAGTGCCAGGTTCCCGGATGACTGTTGGAAGGGTTAAGCTCCACTTCTGATATCTGAAAAGGAAATTCTTTATCAAGAGGAATGCTGTCTCGTTCCAGTCTCATACTCTGCCCCCTGTAATAATCTCATGAGCACAGTATAGCAGACTTGTGTTCTGCATGCAATCAGCCTTAAAGATTATGTTATTGTTCACTCCGTGACCAGTAACACGGAGCGAGCAGTAACTTATTCTTTTTGGGGACCGGAATCCAAAAATTCTTCTAACTTTTGCAGCTCATCCTCATGCTTCCCATGAACTGCAATTCTGAAATAATCTTTTCCCTGCACTCCCTTTATCATATAATAATCATTTTCTATTTTGAAAAAAGGCTCTTTCAGCATATCCAGATACACAAAACTTCCCAGAGGTCTCAGACTTAATATAAAAGCTCTGTCTATAGGCGCATCCAGAAGGTAATCCGTTGCGAACCAGCCTGATTCTGCACACTTTTCTCTTGACGGCTGTTTTCCAAGAATTTTCATTTAATCGGCTCCTCTCAATGATACTGCAATCTGGCCTGCTGCCTCCAGAAATGCAAGGATTTCCTCTTCTTTCGTAAACCAGGAAACGCTCACTCTCACAGTTCCACTATTTTTTGTTCCCATTGCCTCATGAATCAGGGGGGAACAATGAAGTCCGGCGCGCACTGTAATTTCATAACCATTTTCCAGGATATATGCCGCATCCGAAGCCTTCAGCCCCTGAAAATTCAGGCTCATAACAGGTCCCTTACATTCCGCAAAGCTGCCATATACCTGTACCCCCGGAATTTTCCCAAGCCCTTCATACAAAAGCTTCATCATCCTTTCTTCTTTTTCCTGTATCCTGTCCACGCCGGTTTCCAGCACGAATTCCACACCGGCAAGAAGTGCCCTGATCCCCGGCAGATTCTGAGTGCCGACCTCATACTCATAATCACCGTCTTCATAAGTAAGCTGTTGACTGTTCCGCCCTGTGCCGCCATACTTCAATGGCTTCAGCTCCAGCCCCTTTCTTATGAAAAAGCCCCCGGTGCCTTGTATTCCCAAAAGACTTTTATGCCCTGTAAAAATAACCCCATCTGCCCTCCAGCTGTCTGCATCCACCGGAATACAGCCTGCACTTTGCGATACATCAACAAGCAGAAGCAGATTATTTTCTCTTACAAAATTTCCAATCAGCTTCATATCCTGCACATATCCGGTCACATTGGAACAGTGGTTTACAATAAGAGCTGACGGATTTTTCCCTGTGTTTTCCAGAGCTTCTTTCAGACCTTTTTCCAGTGCCTTCCGGGTAACTGCTCCGTTTTCCAGGCAGGAAATGATTGTTACAGGATGCTTCTTTAATACCGGCTGATTCATAAGCGGGCGCAATACACTATTGTGTTCTGTCTGGGTTGCCAGGATTCCACGCCTCTCTTCTCCGTAATCCAGTCCACACAGCACTGTGTTCAGGCTTTCCGTAGCACCTGAGGTAAAAAAGATACGGTCATGAGCATGGATGCCCAGCAGCTTTCCAAGCTTTTCCCTGCACCTTTCTTCTGTATCTTTTTTCAAAATTGCGCTTCCTCCCCGGAATTGCGAAGCAGGCGTGTCCATAAGACACGCCTGTACAGCTTCACATACAGAGGAAGGCTTGGGCCAGGAAGTGGCCGCATTGTTCAGATAGATCATCTAACTCATCCTTCCAGGATATTGAAATCCATAACCTTTGCAATTTTTTTGATCAGCCTGGTATAATCACCAAAAATCAGAACCTGATGATGTCCAAAGCCAGCCAGATTGTGCATAAACTCCCTTGCATCATCCATCTGGATATAGTAATACGGGCTGCAATAGGTCTCGGCATATTCCGAACGGATTACTTTTCCTTTCTTAATGCACATGGTATCACCTGCCGGATTGAAACGACCAAGTGTAATATAATCGTCTTCGTTCTGTGTAAAATCAACCTGAAGCTTACCGCCGAAGCCCTGTCCGGTAAATGCCCACAGCTTGTATTCCAGCGGTTTTGTTCCGTATCCGTTCATACAAAGTGCCGGAACTGCATGATGGATCCTGAGCAGCTCATCTGTCTCATGATTTGGATTTCCCATAAAAGCCGGACGGTTTGCAGCGTATTGCATGATCAGCATTGCCATAAGTGCATTCAAGTCTTCCTCACATCCGCTTGGAATTCCCTCATCCTTCATAATTGAATGACACATGCATGGTGTAAATTTACGGTTCTGTGGAATTTCCGTCGTACAAAGCTCATGACAGGCTGTGGAAAATGCATTGCAGTCATAAATATCCATCATTTTCTTTGCTGCAAGATAGTATTTGATATCGATGATAAACCAGTCTGTATTTACCTGGGTATCTGTAGAGCCTGCAATCAGCTTCTCGGCAATCGGCTTAGCCTCTTCATCGGTAATCTGATCCATATATTTGAAAATAGAAGTAAACGGAAGCTTGATCACCTCGAATCCATAGCGCTGACGAAGAATCTCGGGATCACGGATAAGACTCTGGATTCCAAATGTAGGCTGTGATCCAGCAGTCAGCACAAGTGCTCTTGTATTGCGAACTGCTTTTCTTACCCAGAGAATATGTGCGATTTCATTTACATCCTGAAGATCCATTGCCACGTATGCTTCCACACCAATTGAGCGGCAATATGCTGCAAAATCAATGCCCTCATTTCCATTCTGCCAGATAATGACCGGTTTTCTGTAGCGTTCCAGCTTCGGAATTCTCCATCCCATGCAAAGGAAGCAGTCAATTTCATCTACATCTTCACCGATCTTGTCGAACATTTCTTTTTCTACAACAAAGGATTCATTATATCTTACATCCAATGCCTCTTTAAATTCAACCTCGCTAATCACGTCCTTCAGGGCCTCTACAGAGCTTTTGAAGGTTTCATCAGCAACCTTTGTCTCTGCCTCTACAGTCATGTCTTCTTTTCGTCCGGCACGGCACGGTCCCTCCCAGAAATGAGTATGTGTCAGACAACCGATCAATGGTCTTACAACAAGTTTTACATCCATAGCTTTCTGTTTCATAGTTTGAAATACCTCTTTTCCCCATTCAATTTTTGTGTTTCCCCCGCGTATTAATTTCAATTATATCTTTTAAAAAAACTTTTTCTTCTATTTTCTTCCTGTTACTTTATACTTTCTTATTGTTTTTTGTACTAATTACACAAATATTATAATTATTCCTATTAGTTTTATATGAATTATTGCACGTTGTATATCTCATACAGACAACGCAAAGCGCCGACAGATTTACCTGCCGGCGCTTTTTGGTTTTTATTATGGAGTTAACAAAACAAACTTAATTTGAATATGGGTTACTTCCATCAATAAGACTGCATATGTTTCATCGTCCCAGAGACTCTACAAAAGTTCCCTTCACATCGCTCCAGTTGCGGTCTGCATAATCCAGAAGATAAGCAGCCTGCTCCATGGACATTTCCGGGAAAAGAAGGAAAAGGCTGTGGGAGCCGTATTTATTTACAATTCGGTCTACGTTGCGGATCCAGTCTTCAAACTCACCGGAATATACCTTTACCCAGATGGATTTGCCTGCTGCAATTGCTTTATCATAGATCACATCCCAATCCGGAAGGGTTCCGTCCGGACCGGCATCACCGCTGGTCCACTGAAGAGCATCAATTCCCTCAATTTCCATAAGCGCATCCATGTGCTTAATTGCAGCCGGACCATCCAGATGATAAAGTACATGATCTACATTTTCAGACTGACTGCGTAAGGACGGCTGGATATATTTACGGAAATCTTCCGGTGACATCATTGCTGAGAAATCGCACTGAAGCTTCACCGTTCTGCCTGGTCCCCAGATCTGGAATACGGTGTATGCATTTCCGCCTTCTTCATCTTTGATAACATCATAAAAACGGTCATAATATTCATAATAAATGTCCGTTACCTCCTGGATTCTTTCCCCGATCATTTCCGGCTCATCCAGAAGATCAAACAGAATATCCTGCGCTCCGCGAAGAGAGGCAAGAACATCAATGTTTTCCATAAGATCCGGCATATCCACATAGAAGTCATCTCCGGCAAGTGCCTGACAATCCTTTGCAAGCTGAAGATGTTTCTTAAACCATTTATTCTCCGGATCAAAGGTCAGCTTCGGCACACCGTCCCAGCCGTCCAGACATTTGTTAAACCATACTGTATCTTCTTTAAACCCAATTTCAGAACCAAGATAAGAAGCAAGTGAGCCTGGTCCAAAATCAATATTCAGATTCGGAAAGCTCTCTCCAAGGAATGCATGTGTCTGGCAGAAGTAACGATAGCGGTCAACAATTCTCTGAGGGTTCTGGTATTTGTCCTCCATATCTTTCCACTTCAGTTCTTCCGGCATATTATAGTATTTTCCCTGACAAATCTGATCCAGATAACCGCCCTCTACAGGTGTTCCGTCGGAGTACTGCTCCACCTCAGGTCTTCTTGCGATTACGCACATAAGCGGTCTTCCCGTGTTCTTATGCGCCCAGTAGTTGCGGAATTTCTCTTTGGCAGCTTCCATATTTACTTTGTAGCCTTCACCAGGTTTTGGAAGCTGAATTTTGCTCAGATCCACTTTATCCTTCACAAAATGAGGTGCCTCATGAAGCGGTCTGCGTACCCAGGTACCATTGGTTTCGGATGTTTCGTAGGAATCATCTTCCGGAGTTTCTTCTGCATCCGGCTCTGACTTTGTCTGCGCATCAGTCATCGCAATATTTTTCTCTTTGTCTTCCGCACCTGCAGTTACGCTTTCCTCGCCCTTTACTGAAACCTGGTCAAATTCCCCGGCTGCTGCCTTTGCACAGAATCCGGATTCCGCATATTTTTTTGCACACTCTGCCGCAGAAGCTGCATCCTCTGTGTAAGCGTCTGCTCCGATCTCATCTGCAAATTCCTGGCTGATAGGCGCACCGCCAACCATAATCTTAATACGGCTTCTGAATGGCTGTGAAAGAAGTGCCGCTACTGTGTCACGAAGTGACGGCATTGTAGTGGTAAGAAGAGCGGAAAGTGCTACAATGCTTGCTTCTTTGTGCTTATTTACCTCATCAATAAAAGTCTGGATCGGCACATCAACACCAAGGTCAATTACTTCGAAGCCTGCACTTTCGAACATCATTCCAACCAGATTTTTACCAATGTCATGAAGATCTCCGGCAACCGTTCCAAGAATGATGGTTCCTGCGCTTCCGGCCTCTCCGGTTGCAAGATATGGCTTCAGTACTTCCACACCAGCCTTCATGGCTCTGGCTGCAGCCAGCATCTGTGGTACAAAAATAATCTCTTTCTTAAAGTTATCGCCAACAACTGCCATGGCGCCGATCATGGCGTCGTTGAGGATTGCAGTTGGATCACATCCTGCATCAAGTGCCTCCTGGACAGCCTGTCCGATTTCTTTATTTTTTCCATCCTGGGTTAATTTGAAAACCTTCTGCATTTTCTCATCAAGCGGAGATGCAGGAGCCGGCTGAGCGGCTTCCTCGGATGCTTTGTTTCCGAATTTATCAATATACTGCAGGCAGTATTCATCACGCTCCAGAAGTGCGTTTGTTGCATAGATCATACCAATCATGTTTTTGTTGGTCGGATCTACGATGGCACTATCCATACCAGCATTCATAGCAAGAACCATAAATGCCTGGTTAATATTTTTTCTCACCGGAAGTCCGAAGGAAATGTTGGAAAGTCCACTGGTGATATGGATTTCCGGATATTCGTATTTGATTCTTCTGCAGCAGTCTGCAAATACAGTCAGCGCAGTCTGGTCTGTTCCCAGGGTTACAACCAGTGGGTCAATATGTAAACGGCTTGGTGCAATGCCGTACTGTTTCGCTTTTTCCATAATTCCGAAGAAAATTTTCATACGACGCTCTACGGAATCCGGAATTCCATCGTTATCGCAGAGAAGGGCTACGCACTCCCAGTCTGTGTCTGCGATCACTGGAAAAATCGTGTCAATTTTGTCTCCTTCAAGGGAAACAGAGTTAATAAGTCCCGGCCTTTTACAAAATGGAATGGCTGCCACACAGGATCTTGCACTTGGACTGTCCACACAGATTGGTGTATCTGTCACTTCCTGTACAAGGTCGATCATCCATTTCAAGGTTTCTACTTCTACAGCCTCTTCTACTGAGGCGCATACGTCCAGAAATGTGGCTCCCGCTTCTGCCTGCATTCTGGCTCTTTCTCTGATCAGGTCCGCATCCTTCTCAGCAATGGCTTTTGCAACTGACGGAATGGATCCGTTGAGCTTCTCACCAATAATAATCATGGCATTTTCCCTCCAATATGAAATTGTAATTGTTACCGTTCACTTCGTGACCAGTAACTTGTAATTTTCTGTCACAATCTTCTCCGCAAGCTGTAACAGTTTCGTTCTCTCTGCTGCAAATCCTCCGCTAAATGGACTTGCTTTTTACAAATTCATTTTATATCAATTGGGGGAAATTCCTCTTCTGTTATTTTCTCATTCGATTATACTATCTTACTGTGAATAATTTCACAACTTAATGCATATGCAGAATGTCCAGCCACCTGCATTTCATCTTCCCAGTTTCACTTTAATAAATAACAGCTGGTATATGCAATCTTTCCCGGGCCATAGTAATAGTCCAGGTGGTTTGCCTGACAAACCTGCATGACCAGCATTCCATAGGCTTCCATAGAGGAAAAGGCCTGGTCCGGAAAGCGGCAGGGAGCGTCCGGACAGGTACAGGTTTTGCATTTTGTGCAGCAGCCTGCGCCCATTGGAAGCATATTCGGGTAAAATTTCCGCAGATCTTTTTCCAGGCTGTAAAAGGAGGCTTTGTGCATAGCTTCTGTGCGCATCATACCTTCCCCATCCATGGAATCCTCCAGCTGTCCCACTGTCTGTACCAAGATTCCAAGTTTATACTTTCTTACTCTTTGTTCGCATTCCTCCAGGGTTCCGCAGCCGGGCGGACAGCTCCAGCATTTGTTGTATTTGTGACAGGAATCGGAGGCGCACATCTGGCGTACTTCAGGCTTTAATTCAATGGTATCGCAGACCAGGGGTACCACGTTGGTGAAACCATGGGACAGGCATAGTTGTTTTAAGTCTTTGAAATTCATGTCTCTAATCCTTTTTAAATCATTATTATCCACAGATAACAATATGCAAAAACTTTCATAATTCTCTGTCTTCTATTTTTGAATTTTGTTTCTATTTATATATCTTGCTTCTGTTTTTATAAAATCAGCGCAAAAATTTCCTGTAATAAACACGGAAATCTCTTTACCTTTCAAATCCCAACTCATCTACGAAACAGTCCTGAAATTCCGGGCAGGCCGCCAGTTCCAGAAATTCAATGCTCTGTACCGCTCTTTCAATCTCATGGCGCTCATTCTTATTTAGCAATGCAATCTTAGCACCTTCCCCGGCGATATTTCCCACACATTGTACTTTCTTCACAAAGCTTTCCGGGATCAGCCCAATCCGGGCTGCGTTTTCTGCACTCATATAATTGCCGAATCCACCTGCCAGATACACGGTCTGGATCTGGGATTCTTCTATGCTTCTTTTCTTTAATAAAAGCTGGATTCCAGCGGCAATGGCTGCTTTGGCAAGTTGAACCTCGCCAATGTCTTTCTGGGTAAGATAGACTCCGCAATCATTCTCAAAACGCGACTGCCCACTCCCATTTTTTTCGTTTCTCTGTAGACACTCCATTTTCTTGCTTTGCGCATCCTCTGACATATTCTGCCCACATTGGGCAAAACCAGTTTCTTGTGGTGGCACAAGCATAAACCAGTCTGATCTCTCCTGCCCACTGTGAAGAATTCCATTTTCATCTAGCAATCCAGTCCGCAGAAGCTCTGCCACCAGATCAATCAGCCCGGAACCGCATAGGCCTACAGGCTTCTCACCGCCAATTGTGGTATACTGCCATTTTTCATCTTCATATTTTACATGATCAATAGCTCCCGGAAGCCCCCGCATTCCGCACTGAATCTTCGCCCCTTCAAAGGCTGGGCCAGATGCCGCGGAGCAGGCTGCCAGGCCATATTTATTTCCAAGGATCATCTCTGTGTTAGTTCCGATATCCAGCATTAAAGTTATTTCATCCTTCAGATCCTGTCGAAGAGCCAGAAGACAGCCACTGGTGTCTGCGCCTATGTATCCGGCGATATTCGGAAGAAGGAGCAACTGGCCTTTTTGGTGGATGTGAATACCATAATCGGCTGCGCGCAAAGTAAGGGACTGACTGATTGCAGGCGTATATGGCGCATGTACCAAAGAAGCCGGGGAAATTCCAAGAAACAGGTGGTGCATACAGGTGTTTCCAACAAGACTTACCTGATAGATATCTTCCACTCCAGGCATCCATTCAGCGCTTTTCGTCTTGCCATTGACAGTTTGATCATTCACTTTTTTCCTTCCACTTGCTATTTTGGGAGCTTTTTGAGTTTTTACAATAAGACTTTCCAGTATTTTATTTATTGTCTTCTGCACGCACTTGCTCAGCGTTTCTGTGCCATGTTCCAGCGCATAATTGGCTCTTTGAATTACGTCTCCGCCATACTGCATCTGAGGATTCATTCTACTTTCTACTGCCAAGTTTTCCCCAGTTCTACCATCCAGAAGATACCCCACAATTGTAGTCGTTCCAAGGTCGATTGCCGCAGTAAAAATCCCATCACCTTTTTCACCACTACTATTCACTCCATGGACAGAATCTTCATGGACGCCAACAATTGGTCTTAAATCAAGGATTTCTTCATCTGTATAGGCTACTTGCCACTCTGGATTGAAGCTTCGTTTTTCATAGAGACTTCCGGCAAGTTTTACATCTGTTTTTATACACCCATAATCTACATCTGACGTTCTTTTATTGTCTGAGATTCCATATACGTCTTCCACCAGCCGCTCCCACTCTGACTTTTTTTCCCCAGTCTCCGGCTTCTCCAGCCACACTGTTTTCACCTGCAATTCTGGCTGGAAATTCACCTTTCTGGAAAATCCTTCGCTCAAAATTTTACCTCTATTTTTCTTCCCGGGAATCTCCACCTGACAGTCCTTTTCCACCTTCGTCTGACATGCCAGCACAGGCTTTCCATCTACCTTCACCAGACATTTCCCACAGGTTCCCTGCCCTCCGCAAGGCACATCCGGCGCAAGCCCCGCCTGAATCTCCGCCTCCAGAACGCTGGTTCCAACCGGAATCTCTATACTAATCTCTTCCCTCACAAAATACACCTTAGCCATAACCCAAACTCCCTAAAAACAACCGACCGGGCATGCCCCGGTCGATGTATTATTCTTTCAGCAATTTTTCAACAGCCTTTTTGAAATCATATAATTTATCAATATACACATGAACAATTGTCCCGCAATGTTCTTTCACAATCACTCCATCATAGTCGTGTGCAAGCTGATTTCTTACTTTCAGCATATCCATCCACTCATCACCAGTAATCAGATTCGCCTGAAATGATTCTCTGAGAACTTCTCTTGGTGAGCCAGTGACAAATCCAGTTATTGCATAATACTGTACCAGAATATCTTTCATAACCTTCCACGCCAAGTCAAATGTAATACTGAATTTAGCACTGGTTCCACTAAGTACAAAAGAATCTGACAAATCACGCTGTTTCGCCTCCGCCAGAGAGTCCAGTGAATTTCTAAACGACTCAAATCTTCTTATAAATTTCTCGTCCATATTGTTTTATATCCTCCAACAACAGCTGATTCTGACAAGTATCAAGATCAACCAGATCAATTGTGTACAATGTTGGAATCTCTTCTAAATTCTCCTGCAAATCAAGAATTTCGTGTGAAGCGACTCCAGACACTGCAATATCAATATCGCTCCGCTCTGTCGCAGTTCCCTTTGCCCGGGATCCATACAGAATTATCTTCTGTGCCCCATACAATCTGCACCGTTGTATAATTTCTGTCATGACCTCATCAACGCGCATAGTTTCCCCCATTTCACTCATAAAACTAATTTCATTATAGGTTAAATCCCACGCAACGTCAATTTGCAAAATCTATCTAATTTATTGCCATCAACATCCAGTATCAAATTATCTCTATCATTTTTTCCATTTTCTCACTCATTTCCTGACTGCTATCACTGATATTTTTTCAAGTTTTTAAAATGTATTTAAAAAACGTTTGTATCTTACATTTTTTAATTTTATGTGCTGTAGCAGATTATTTTATACACACATAAAAAGAATCCGGCACAAAGCATTTTTATACACTTTGTACCGGATTTCTCTTATTTTTCTTGTACAAATTTTCTCACAAACTCTTCATACCCACAAGGCTTCCCCCAGAAATATCCCTGTGTGAATTCCGGGCACAGCTTTCGGATTTTGAGCCATTCCTGGGCACTTTCTATACCTTCGATACAAATCTTCATATCCAGATTATGAATCATGGTGCAAAACTGATTCAGAAGATAATATTCCTGCTCATCTGCAACTGCTTTCGCAGTGAAAGAACGGTCGATCTTAATGATCTCTGGTTTCAGCTCGCTGAGATAATGGAAGTTCGAGTAGCCGGTTCCAAAGTCATCCAGCGCCAGACTGATTCCCATTCGCTTCAGTTCTGTGAGAAAATGCTTCTCATTTATATTTTGTTCCAGAAGATCGCTCTCTGTCAATTCCACGATCACCGCTTCCAGCGGCAGCCCTGTCCTTTTCATTTCTGCACTGATATCCTGAATCACATCAGACTTAGAGGCCTGTACCTGGGAAATATTAATACTCATCCGGAACCCTGAAAGTATCTTCCTGATCTCACTGCATTTTCCCATAGCCTCTTTCATCATCCAGCGGCCAGCAGGAATAATCAGACCTGTTTCTTCCAGAATGGGAATGAACTCCGCCGGTGAAATCATTCCGAATTTTTCAGAGGTAAAACGCATTAAAGCTTCTGCTCCATAAGGCACTTTTTTGTCTTCAGCAAATACAGGCTGGTAAAAAGCTGTAAAGCCCTGAAATCCATTGATCACAGCTTCCCGCAGTTCCTGGGTGATCTCCCTTTTCCGAAGAAATTTTCTGTAGGTTTCCCCATTAAATATATAACAACGGTTTCTTCCCAGCTTCTTCGCCTCATTCAGGGCAAAATCCGTCAGCTTCAATGCTTCTGAACACTGATTTCCCTTTAATGCCGCAAATGGTACAATTCCTCCTGAAACCGTATACATGACTTTAAATTCATTGGTTTCAATAAATCTGTCTATTGCCTCTCTCACTTTATCATAAAGCTTATCCGCATCCTTCGCTTCGTCAGAAGCAACATCCAGAATCAGAAATTCATCTGCCACAAGCTTGTACACCTTCTGTCCTTCTGATGTACAGCCTGAAATACACTCCGCCGTTTTCTTAAGTACAAAGTCACCGTACTCCTGTCCGAAGTTATCATTGATTTCCTTAAAATGATCGATTCCTATACGAAGCAGATATCCTGTCTCCAAAGGAGTATCCAGCTGGTTCATATACTCCCGGAAACCAGACTCTCCCAATAGTCCGCTTACATTATCTGCCTTCTGTCTCTTTCCAATTTCGTTCACACAACCAATCATGTAAAGAGGTTTCATGTTATCGTCACGGACCAGATACCCTTTGCAATGAATCCAGATCGGCTTTTTTTTCAGATCCAGCCAACGATATTCCATGCTATGGGTGCAGCGGTCTGTTTCCAGAAGATCATCAAATTCCGCTTTCAGTTTTTCATAATCCGGTGCATATACAAATTCCTTATGCTTCGAAATTACATTATGAAAACCATTTTTGGGAATACAGAAGCGTTCAAGAGCCTGATTTGCTATGTAATAAAAATCCGACCGAAAGTCAACCACATATGGGTAATTATCTGTAGTCGGACTAAGAAGATCGATCACACTGCAAAGCTCATCCACAGACATGCTCTGAAACTTTTTCTCCTGCAGGATCACCTCATCTGTGATCTCCTCTGTCGACTGCTTACTCATACGGGAGAGCAGATTGTCCAGACCTGCTGACCGTGCCACCTTCTTTCTGCGCTTCTGACGGTACAGCATGGTATCACTTCGTCTTACAATATCCTTAAAGTCAAAATCTATATCAGGCTGATAATAAGCATATCCGGCTGACATGCTGAGTGGATACTCCAGCTTGTTCGTTTCCGCTGTTTTTTTCAAAATCAGCTCCAGCGCCTTCAGCCGTTCCGGAATCATATCCTTCTCATCGCTATGATATACATATGCAAACTCATCGCCGCCAATCCGAAAACAGTTCTTTACATTCTGAAATGCCTGACTGATACACTGATAGCATAGCTTCAGCGCTTCGTCTCCCTTTTCATGCCCAAAATTGTCATTAATCACTTTCAGATTATCCAGATCAAACAGAACTACACCTGTTGTACGAAGTTTAATATCACTTTCCTCCAGATATTTCACCATGTCCTCGTAAGCGTTTCGGTTCATGGCCTCTGTGAGCATATCCATGTTGGCTATTTTCTGCAGATAGATCACCTTTTGTTTCTGGATGTATTGATCGTAATATTGGGAAACCTGGATCCAGATCAGCATAATGATAAACAGCAGGGTTCCTATGGGAAGCAAAATGGATGTCTGTTGAAATTTCCTCAAATAATAAAGGAACATTTCTGCCATTCCGAATACTATGAGCACACACATAGGATACTGGAATTTCTTGGCTTCATCGTTGCCTTCTTTTCTGGCCTCGTAAAGAATGAGGGCAACTGTGTAAACTGCATTGGCAACCATAATAACATGGGTTGCGGGAAGCAGCCGGAATATATCAATAATTCCCGTACACTGAAGCAGAACGTCAGCTGCCATATTCGCAAGATAAAGAATGGGAAAAATCAATGCACCTTTGTGGTATCTGCTTTTGCAGATATCATATAGCAGGAAATTAAAGGGTACCGGGAAAAGGAAGAATGAAAAATAATCTACAAAATACAAAGTTCTTCCATCCGGAATCAAAAACTGCAGGAATCCACATTGTGCCAGTGTCCATACTGCAATCAGCAATGAGAAAAATCCAAGGTTTAAAAAGACCTCTATCTTCGTTTCTGTCTTGTCTCTTCTTTTTCTTCGCACTGCTCCCAAATAAAGCAGCAGGCAGATGATACTTGCAAACAGAATCCCGCAGCTGAGTAACAGGGTTTTAAAGCTGTCCATTAAAATTTTCAGAACGCAATTGCCTCGTGTTCCGTATACAATGCTGACTTCATTTCCATAATAGTTGTCATATACTGGAATAATTCTGACCTCAAGACTTTTACCAGCGCTGTCTTCCGGAATATTCACAATGTGCCAGCAGCTTCCCGGTGACTTCATAAAGCTGGGAGCATCTTCTTCATTTCCGTATTCGTATATTTTTTCTCCGTCCAGCCACACTTCTGCAATGGTGTGTGTGGTTTTAAATAAGATTGATCTGGGATCATCGAAGTCTTCGGGCAGAGCAATATTCTCTGATTTGATTTCTCCATCTGTCAGTTTTTTTGTTTCAAACCTAATCGTATTATCCCAGAGCAATTTTTCCCTGGTTGTACTCTGACTGAATATCCAACCTGAAAAACCAATTGCAAACAATCCAAATACGAACAGAGTGATCCATAGTTTTTTTTCTATTTTCATAGTTTCTCCCTACTACATAAAATAGCACTGCTCACTAAGTGCACAATGATCACCTTGTGCTGCAATTCTGTGCAAAATTTACCCGCACAGAATATTACCTGTAAACAATGACTTACAACTCATCAAAAGATATACATAGACAGCATATCAAACCCATTTAGCTTTTTCAAGGTTTTGACAGATTTTGTTAAAACCTTTTTATTTGAGGGCAAAAAAATATCTGACGGGGCAATTCTGCCCTGTGCCAGATATTTTCTTCGTTTCTGTCAGCTTATGTGTCTGCCGATTCTCCGGTAATCACGCTCATATTAATGTATGCGACTTCCCTTATGCAAATTTCTCATCCAGATATTCTTTCAGGATTCCCAGATTTTCATCACTGTACAGCTGATCTGCCGCATGCTTATAATTATGAAAAAGCTTAAATTCCACCTTATCTGTCCCAACAATTCTTGTAAGCAGTGCATTCAGTCTCTCAGACTGCAGATACGGAACATCTAAATCCGCATCACCATGCCAGATTAATATATCCGGGCTGTTTTCCTTCGTAAGATTTTTCTCAATATAATACAATGGACTATAGTTGTTTTTCTCATCCTCAGTAAGAGCTTTTACATCCTTGCGCATCCAATAAGATTCCACATCCTCGTAGCCGGTATCTTTAATTGCCCCCTGAAGCCACAGGCTGGCCGCCCAGCGGACAATTTTTGGAATCCTCAGCTCCCTGTAATCATCTTCCATAGTTCCGAATTCCATACAGCCGTAATAGTCCAGAATCACCTGAACTTCACTGGAAACAGGATGGTTCTCATCTTCTCCGATAAATGGAACACTATTAAATTCCTCATCATTGGAAGCGCCACAGATCACTGATAAATACCCCCCAGCTGACTCTCCCCAGATTGCGAAACGCTCCGGATCGTATCCATATTTCTCTGCATTTGCACGAAGAAAACGGATCGCTGATTTCACATCTTCCACTCCTGCCGGAAAGGCTGCTTCCTGGGCAAGACGATAGTTAACGGATGCACATGCATATCCATGATCGCGGAAATAGTGGTACATCAGCTGCGCCTGACGGGACTGGCTATCATTGTATACGAAGCCGCCCCCATGTACCAATATGATCAACGGCATAGGTTCTTCACTGTCCGGCACATACAGATCCAGATAATCATTTTCGGAAGCCTCAGAATATGGCAGCTTCTCATAAGCTTTTCCACCATTCCATTTGGAAGAATCATCCAATTTCACTGATGGAGAGTACACATTATGAAAAACTACACGAACTGCTTCATGATTGTAACCGAGAATGCCAGCTACAACAGCGAAACAGATTCCACCTATAATAAAAACTTTTTTCTTCATTTTTTCAACCTCTTTTCCGCCTTAAATCATAGCCGGTCACTTCATTCACATGGAATTTCCACCACATAAAACCGTTCTTCATCTGCCACGGTAACCTTCACCGGTCCGTTTCCATCTGCCTGTACAACCGCCATCGCCTCACCATAATAAGTCGCCACAGTATGGTCAGTGTAATTCCCTTTTACATAAGGAGCCGGACTTCCAAGCCCCTTCAGAACCCCATTTTCTACTGTTACTTTTATATTATGTTTCTCCATTGGTTTCCAGATTCCCTTGTTATCTGTGTATTGCAGTTGAATAAATGCAAGGCCCTCCGGCTTCACGGTTTTCTCCTCTGGACGCACCTGAAGAACCGTTTCTTTTCCTGCTGTACACAATGAATAACGGTTAATTTCTTTTCCATTTTCATCGTAAGAAACCGCCGTTATCTCCCCATTCTGATAAGTAGTATTAAAATTTGCACGGCATTTTTTCACTTTCTTTTTACCAACACTTTTGCCATTGATAAACAGCTCAACCTGTGCAGCCCTTGCATAAACTTCTACCTTCGCCGTTTCTCCGTTACAGCCATCCCATGCCCAGCTTTCCAGAGCTTTTGTCAGCTGCCAGCCAGTAAGACGAAGCTTTTCTTTCTGATAAACAGGATCAACTGCAATAAACGGACCTGTCTCTCTTTCAAAAGCGACTCTGGTATATGCAGCCTCTGCACGCGGCTTTCCGTTCAGGTCAATTCGACCGTTTCCGCCTGTCATTCTCGTGGCGGGATCTTCAAATTTATAGTCAGAATACTCTGCTGCACCATCCCCGACTTCTCCGATATAATCCCATCCTGCCCACACAAAATCACCGATAATTCTTTTATTTTTTTTGGCAATTTCCCAGAAACTATACGCATCTTTACAGAAGGTTTCACTTCCAAGAATCAGACGGTTCGGGTACTTTTTCAGATCATGTTTGTAGCGGAAAATACCGTAATTATAACCTGCGATATCCATGTTTGCGTAGGCATCCTTCGTCCTTAAATCGCATGGATAAAGGGTGGCACCGCACTTCATAAAGTAGTCTCCAACCAGACAGGCAAGAGTATTATAGAACTCGCTTCCTACTGGCTTTTTCTTCTTTTCCGGCTTGGTGCTGCCTAATCCTTTTTTTCCATTTTCTGTGGCTTTATTTACTGTCTTTTCACCACTTTTAACTACTTTTTTCTCATTCTTTCCAGCTGCCTGAGCGGCATTTTTCTCTGCATTTCCAGCGCTCTTTTCTGCCTTGTCATCACTGTAAACACCAAGTCCTATGGAACTTAAGAAATTGAAGAAAATATTGATTCCACAGGTAACAGGACGGGTGGAATCCAAGCTGTGAAGGTAGTTTGTCATATCGCCGGTGAGGGCAATTCCCTTCTCCTGGGCGGTCTCTGCAACCTCATTTCCTGTGGAGTACATGATCACACTTGGATGATTATAATCCTTGTCAACCATGTCTTTTAAGTCCTGTTTCCACCAGTCAGCAAGCTGTCCGGCATAATCATATTTAGTCTTATGAATGTACCACACATCTACATATTCATCCATCATCAGCATTCCCACACGGTCACAGGCATCCAGAAGTGCCTTAGAGCAAGGATAATGTGCAGAGCGGACTGCATTGTATCCATTTTCTTTGAGAATACGCATTTTACGTTCTTCTGCTTCCGGATACGTACATGCACCAAGCACGCCATTATCGTGATGAAAGCATGCACCGCGAAGAATCACACGCTCTCCGTTAATGGTCATTCCTACCTGAGGATTCCAGATCAATTCACGGATTCCGAAAGTTTCAGTTACTTCGTCTTCACCGAAAATTGCTTTACAGGTATAGAGATTCGGGTGCTCTGTATCCCAGAGTTTTGCGTTTGGAACATCCAGCTGGAAGATGGCCTGGTATGCTGCTTCCTGATTATTTTTTTCCGCTTCCACCTGCGCCAATTCACTCTTCTGACCATTTTTTCCAGTCTGTACTGATTCAGTTGGCTGCATGTTTTTATTATCTGATGATATTATTTTGTCATTGTTTACATTTCCTATTTTTGTACTTTCACCAATTACTCTAAGTACTTTAGAGCCCTCAAACTCAATCTTCAGGGAAACCTCTCCCGGCGAAGAAGTTTTCACAACGACCTCAATTCTCGCCGGATCATAGCTTAAGGTACGGATTTTCACACCGTTTACCGGAATATGTTTTTCTTCCCCAACATACAGATAAGCCGGACGGTAAATGCCGGTTCCTGAATACCAGCGGCTGTTTGGCTGGTCAGCATTGCGCGCAATGACTTTGATCTCATTCTCCTTTCCATACTGGAAAAAGCCCTCTGTATCCACATAAAAATTGGTATAACCATAAGGACGGTAAGCCGCCTTTTTCCCATTTATGTAAACTTCACCATTGTGGTAAATCCCCTCAAATTCAATGAGGACTTTCTTATCTTTATACTCCTCTGGCACAAAGAAATTCTTGGTATATTCGTAATCCCCACCAATATACCATCCAATATTTCCCTCGCCGGTACTCTCCTGAGTACGCGGCTCACTCAGCATTGCATCATGTGGCAAAGTCACCGGATAAGCAGCCTCATCCCGGGTAAGACACCTGCATATCCAATCCTTGTTAAAATCAATTTTCTGCATACAGTAAACTGCTCCTTTCTGAAATCTCTGTCCTTAAACCAACTACCTTTTCGGCATTCTCGTTCTGTTGACAGTTTACTGCTTTTTCCTATCTCTGTGGAAGAATTAGCGTGAACAGTCCTTTTTTTTACGCTAATAACAGCCCACAGAACTTTATAAATCAAGTCTGTGAGCTGTCTTCTCTACCTTCAGCTCGTTCCCATCCCACACAATATGTACCTGTCCCTCAGCAACAGGCAATGTACAATCAAAGCTGTCGAAAAACTCAGTATGCGGTTCTACCACAAATTCTTTTCCGCCGACTCCAGTAAATTTCAGCCCCATGAAATACTTCGCCAGGAAATAGATCGGGCTTGCAGCCCAGGCATGGCAGAGACTTTTTCCAAAGCGGTCGCCGTACATATCGTACTGAGTTTCTACTGGTGCCTCCGGGTCAAACTCTTCCCAGAAGGTAACTGCACCGCGGTCCAGCATACCGCCCCAGTAATTGCGAATCTTATTTAGTACAAATTCCAGATTTCCGGTCTGGCAGAGCATATCCAGTTCAAAGAAGTTGAAATACGGAGTTGTAATTGCCGGAATTGCATCATTCTTAATTACATTTGCCAGAATTTTCTCCTGCTCTTCTTGTGTTGCAATGTGAAAAAGAATTGCAAAAATATTGGCATGACGGGTCACATTTCTCTTACCGGATTCAAAGGAATCAATAAATGCGCCTTTCTCCTGATCCCAGTAGAATTTACGGATCTGCCCGATCAGTTTCTCATATTTCTCCATGTATTCCGGATTTTCTTCTCCAAGAGCCGCACTCACTTTCGCCATGGTCTGCCAGCATGCTGCGAACAGCATCTGCTCTGCACAAAGGGCACCAGTCTTATCCATGTCAGCCCAGTCAATGTAGATCCAGTCATTTTCACGACCTACAAGAAATCCGTTTTCATCCAGCTGACCCTCACAGAACTCCATAAGGGAGCACATTTTCGGATAAACCTGGCGGACAAATTCCAGGTCACCATATGCCTCATAATGATAAAGCACGCCCAGGATCCAGAACAGGGAATAGTCCATGATGGTATTGATATGTCTTGTCATAGGATCATTTCCACGTAGTGCTAAAAGAGTTCTCTGGTCAATATCAGGATCTGCCAGCAGATACTGATTTACAAAAAAGCTCTGGTAGGCGTCTCCAGACCAGATCCATTTGTCACGTTTCACCCCATCCAGGAAAAAGATACCGCTGCAAAGACGGAAGGTATGCTCCGCCACCTCCCAGATTTTATTTAGTTTCTCATCATTACACTTAAAGGAAGCGCGTTTCGGGAAATCTACATACTGATAGAATGCTGTGATTTCCACATCTTCGGCTTTGCAATTCGGAATGAATGCAAAACGGACTGCACAGCATGGGCATCGATTTGTAACCGGATTCGGCTGCCAGCTGTAGTAGCAGTGCTCAAGGTCAAGAGCTTCGTCCTCAGATTCACCGCAAAAAACCTCTAAATCCTCATCTTCGCTTGTACTGTCAACACAATTACTGCGTTTACTTTTCACATAAACCGCCGCCGTCAGTTCCGTCTCAAACTCTGCCAGCACGCCACCGTTTATCTCGCTGATTTTCACCGGCTTGCACTCTTTTTCTGTATATTCCCACACAGTAGGATTCTGTCCCGGCTTGGTAAAATACTTACACACTCCAACCGGCACTAATGGCTGGGAATAATCCTCTGCCTTCCATGTTTTATCAGAATGGATCACCTCACCCTGCACATAAGCGCAAGGAAATGCCTCCACACAGCCTGCATGAATAGAGATCCGCACCTTTCCAGGTGCTACTGTAATCTTCTTTCCAAATGGATATTTCTTCTCCCCATTCTCCCTGGTTACAAGCACATGACCAATCGCATTGGAAAATACAGTAAAACTGGTCTCCTGCTCCAATTCATAAGTCCGGCGGAAAGCCACACGGTTGCGGAAGCCCTCACTCTTCCAAAATGCCGGCCATCCAAAACCTCTCTCCACACGGCTGAAATTCTGCTTCATGGCATGATATAATTCAAAATCTCCCGGATACCAGATCCAAAATGTATTTTCCATTTCCGTTTTCCTCCCGTAAATTATTGCTGTTCACAATCTTTGAACAATAACCAATTCTCATTTCTTGTAAATCTACTCATAATTTAACTATAGTATAAAATGAATTTCTCCAGGAGTCCACAACATCCCACGTTTAAAAAGCTACAGATTACGCTTTCGTATCTGGTTACGGCTGGTGAATTAAACAAAGAAGGCGCAGCTTAAAAACAAACTTTTAAGTCGCACCTCTTTTGTTTACATCATTACATAAAAAATGAAAACCATATATTGCCAGAAACATGGGATTACCATAACCAGCGTCATCGATGGAACCCTTTTCAAATTCATGAATGCCGTGCATGTCAGCGCCAGTGACCACTGGTTTCATCTGAAAATATTGATTCCAATACCAGATTCGTCCACTGCTACCGATTCAAATAACAATAAAAAAAACAGCAGGAGTTCATTCTAACAAACGAACGCCTGCTGTCTTCTTGTTAAAATTAATTTCTGTAATGCTTCTACCCAACAGTTCCTACAACACAAACCCAGTTGTATTCTTCCCCTGCGCCTGAATATCCAGACAGCAATCTGCCACATGCTCCTGATTCAGGTCTAGAGAATAATTCACTTTCATGGCAATTTGCCCGTCACTTTCTTCCAATTCCAGATTCGTCGCTGAAATTCCCATTTCAAGAGTTCCGAATGGGGTGGTATAAAATGCCATATTACGCTTTCCCTGCTCGAAAACCATATGTGTATTTACCTGTCCTTTTTTTCGGACTTCCATTCCCCTGGAGGATATCTTGATATAATTTACAGTAGGATCTCCCTGCTCATCCAGCATTTCTTCATAGCGAAGATAATGACTACCGTTGCGGAAATAATACTCTCCCGGAACCACAATCTCGATTGGCTCATCACCTTCTGGTGTGTCCATCATATGTAAACCTTTTACGTGAATTAAAACCTCTTTTTCCATTGTTTTTCCATTTCTTTCTCTTTTTCAATATTTCTCAATATCAATCTTCTGCGTTTTCTCCACATCAAATGGCAGAATCGAATTGGCAAAGCCCTTGAATTTCTCTGCCAGATCGCTCACATAGAAACGATATGGGAAATCAGACTGTCCCTGTCCGGTGCTCTGCATATCCTGCTCTTTCAGAAGTCTGCCAAGCTCCAGTGCCGTCTCGTACGCCGGGTTCACCAAAGTAACCCCCTCTCCCATGATCTGTCCGATGGTAGAACGGAGCAGTGGATAATGGGTACAGCCAAGGATCAGTGTATCAATATCTTTTTCCTGTAGTTCCCTCAGATATCTGCTTGCAACTTCCACTGTCACCGGATCATGAGTCCAGCCTTCCTCTACCAACGGTACAAATAAGGGACATGGCTTTCCAATCACTGTAATCTCCGGATCGATCTTTTTCAGAACCTCCGCGTGGATTCCACTTCCAACAGTACCTTCTGTACCGATGATTCCCACCCGTTTATTTCTGGTAACCTGCGCAGCTACCTTGGCACCGGCTTCAATCACTCCAAGAATGGGAATGTCAAATTCTTCCTGAACTGCCTCCAGAGCAAACGCACTGGCTGTATTACAGGCCACCACAATCGCCTTCACCTTCTGCTCTTTCAGGAAACGGATTATCTGACGGGAATATCCTATAATAGTCTCTCTGGATTTGCTGCCATATGGAACTCTGGCAGTATCGCCGAAATACACGATTTTCTCTGCTGGAAGATTCCGCATGATCTCCCTTGCCACAGTAAGTCCGCCAATACCGGAATCAAACACACCAACAGGCGCATCTCTGTCTATTTTCATTTATCTATCTCCAAATTCATAGTCAAGCGATATTTGCAATCTGTATTTCATTTTAACACCAAAGGAGCGGCGGTGCAAGTGCTTGTACTACATCAAAGCGTTAAGTGTATCCACAATCCAGAAATGAAATCTTGGCTCTGCTTTCTGACCGTTCTCCGTCTTCGGTGCTTCCATAAAACAGAACTGGGGATAAATGGTTCCCCACCACGCAAGAAGGTTGGAAGTTTTATTAAAATTTTCACTGCCCGGGCAAAGTAATACTGCTGTCAGAAGTGCTGCCGCTATATGATATTTGTTTTTTCTCAGACAAAGCATAAAAGTACCTCCCATATTTTTCTTAACAAAAGTATTCCCTGTCCCGGCCCGGAATAATCACATTTATTCTCACTGCTTATTGCTTTTCGCAGCTTCCCTGGAGCGTGTCTGAAAAAGGCTTTCTGCAAGATGTGCGTCACAATTTGTGGGAGATTCGGCTAAAATTTCACTTCCAATTCCTTTCCATAAATTTTCAGTTCTGGCAATTCAGACAAAGCACCACGTTCATAAAACTCATGATAAACCTCACGAAGCGTTACTGCCTGTCCCGGGCTTCCATTTGGATTATTTTCCAGCAGCCCAAGAAGATACTCTCCCAGAGAAACGTCCTGAGGGCTTACCCAGGCTACTGCTTCAGATGCCGCAGCACAGCGAAACACATAAACATTTTCACCTATAGTCGGCTCCTGCTTCAGATACTCGAGAACCTGCTCCCAACGCCCTCCATCCAACAGACTCTCTCCAAGAACCAGAATTTCCAGATGTCCCATATCCAGATATTTTTCCTGTGTCCGGCTGTATATATTTTCAATCTCACGGAAAGTTTCTCCTTGAATCGACGGAGCAGCATTCCCCTGGTCTTCCCCGTCTTTTTCCTGTCCTGTAGATTTTGGAAGATCCGGAATTCCGTAAGTCAGCAGATATTTCCCCTCTGTAATATCGGCTCCAAGTGCAAGCGGATACATGCGTTTCTCCGGTTCCACACCACCACAGCCGGCTAACAGAAACAATGCACTGACACACGCTACGGCAAGCTTCTTTTTCCACTTCTTTTTGCCTGTCATAAAAAAAATAATCTGAAGCACCAGCATTCCGGGCACAAAAATATATTTCAAATATAATGGAAAACTATTCCGGATTCCCCATCTTTCAATATCCCACACAGCTCCGGCAAAAACCAGAGTGGATATCCACAGCTTTCCAGTTCCCATATCTGCTTTTTCCACAATTAAATGACCATAATGCAGAAAACTTCCAATAGAAAATAAAAGGCTGTATAAAAGAAATCCCATCCAGAGGACATCAAATCTTGCCAATACATTCCCTGGAAGCTCGGCACCTGCCAGAAGCGGCAAAATCGGACAGCTTTCATATTTCAGTCGCCCCCATCCAAATACGGAAGGAAGCAGTAACTCCGTCAGAATAAGCAAAATTCCCAGGGTAAAAACGGCAAAACTTACAGTTTTCCCTGTATCTTTACTGTTTCCTACACTGTCCAATGCAAAGGGAAGCAGCCCCAATCCGGAAAATGCACATATCACATCATATCCACTTTCCATAATTTTTCTTCCTGAGAAAGAGGAATTCCATACCATTTCCTGAAAATACTCCCATTTTCCCTGTCCCACAGCCAAGACTAACATAAGCATAACCGCTGCAAGTACCACGCCTCCTGACACTTCTCCCATTCTGCCTCGCCTCTGAATCCCCTTTTGCGTGCCCAGACTGCAAACCAGCAATGTGATCAGACAAAGCCATTTTTTTCCTATACCTGTTCCCAGACTGACTGCAACAATTTCTACCAGAAGATTCAAAAGAAACGCAGCTCCAAGAATACAGTATATAAGAAAAAACAACGCTGCCAGCCGTCCCAACACCACACCGGCTGTTTTGCAGGGTCTGGCAAAAGCATAACGAAGACGGATGAGAAAAATCACATAAAACAGCACAGCTGCAAGGGCTGCTGCAGTCCCTGCCAGCCCACCAAGCCCCAGCGTTTTTCTGTTTTCGAAAAGGCATAATATTAATGGTGCAATAAACGCAATCACGATCTGCCTGTAGAGCTGCCGTTGGGAGATTTGATTATTTTCTGCAAATTTCATTTATTCCTGCTACCTATCCTTCCTGTTTTTATCGCGGATTTTTTGCAGTCTCACTCGCTCATTTTGTCTGGCATATGAAGGGCGCCTCCATCTCTTTTTAAATGGCACTCTCACAATTTTGCTTCCAGTCCCATTATCCGTACTTTGTCTGACAAAGGGCGACAGGTATGGAACTCCAAAGCTGAGAAGTCCTGCCAGATGTGATACTGTCAGATATACTCCGGTCACAATTCCAAAAATCCCCAGATATCCTCCCAAAAACAAAAAGAAATATTTAAGCATCCGAAATGCCGAGGCAAATTCTTCATTTGGGATTGCAAGAGAACCAAGTGCCGTGATTGCCACAACCATGACCACGATCGGGCTTACAAGATTCGCTTCCACAGCAGCAGATCCCACGATCAGTCCTCCCACAATTCCCATAGCATTTCCCAGCGCTCCCGGAATCCGTACACCAGCCTCCCGAATCAGTTCAAAGGATAACTCCAGCAGAACAAGCTCCGCAATGCTGGAAAATGGCACGCCTTCTCTTGCCTGGGCAAAGGACAGAAGCATGTTCGTGGGAAGAATCTGCGTGTGAAACCGGATCACTGCAAGATAAAGTCCCGGCAGCAATGTAGCAGCTGCCAGTGCCACATAGCGCAGTATTCGAAGAAATGATGCCATTTCAAATCGGTTATACCAGTCCTCGCTGCTTTCCATAAAGCTGTGAAAAATCCCTGGCAAAATAAGCGCTGACGGAGAATTGTCACAGAGAAGCACTGCTTTTCCATTTAAAATTTCCTGCGCTGCACGATCTGGTCTTTCCGTAGTCTGATACTGCGGAAAAGGGGATAACCAGGAATCCTCCGTCAGCTGTTCCAGCATTCCACTGTCCAGGATTCCATCTATTCGAAACTCTCCAAGCCGCTCTTTCACCTGCTCCAGAAATTCCTCCTGCACCAGATCTTCCATATACACCATCTGGACCAGTGTATGTGATCTCTCCCCAATATAAAATTCCACTACCTTTAATCTGGTATCCCGAAGCCGCTTCCGGATCAACGCGGAATTTATTTTCACAGAATCAGAGAAGCCTTCCCTGGAACCTCTCAGAACCTTCTCCATCTCCACTTCTGTTACGCCCATGCTTGGATAACCGGCACTGGAAATTTTCATGGCCTGGTCAAATCCGTCCATAAAGAAAACCGCATTTCCGGCAAGCAGCCCTGCGAACACCTGCTCCATGTCAGTCAGCTTCTTTACATCCGCAATTCCCAGACTGTTATACTCCACAAATTCCTGCATTTCCCCAGGTGAAATCTCCCAGAAATGCCCCACCATTTTTCCAATGGCAGAGTCTTCCAGCATCATATTGGAAGTCGCTACCTCAATATAGACCATCAGACAGTCAACCTTCCGCGCATCCCCCAGCCGCATCTTCCGGATCTGAATATCTCCACAATCTGCCAGGCATTCTCTTATATATCGTTCATTTGCTCGAATATCCTTTGAAATCATAACAATATTATCATTTTTATCCAACGCTGCTCCTCTTTTCCATTTTCAGGCAACAAAAAAAAGACACTGGTTATCTCTCCCAGTATCTCCCATAAAAACAATTATATTCATTTTCTCTCAACTTCCCAAAAAGAGGAACGCGGGCAGGATATGCCCGCTCCGCTCCCAGAAAACCACTCAGTTTACTCTTCTGCCCGAATCGCCTGAATAATTCCCATCCGCTGATTTTCCAGATGTTCAAAAGACAGCTCCTGTGCCGCTTTCACGTCCCGTTCCTTAATCGCCCTGGTAATTTTCTCATGCTCTTTCACCAGACGGTTTCTGGACTCATCCTCTTTCAAATATTCTACACGATATCTGTAGATCTGCTCGCGAAGATTATTCAGAACCTGCATCAGTCTTTTATTATCAGCAGCTTCATAAATTACCTCATGGAAATTCACATCCGCCTCAGCCATCTTTACCAGGTCGCCTTCCGCCGTACTGGTCTGGAAAACCTCAGCCGCCTGCTCCAGCTTCCGGATATCCGCATCTGTCATATTAGCACAGGCCTTCTCAATGGCCATATTTTCCAGAGTGATCCTGACCTCCAGAACGTCATTCAGATCCTTCTCTGTAATATTGGCAACCTGGGCTCCACGTCTCGGGATCATCACAACCAGCCCTTCCAGTTCCAGCTTACGCATGGCCTCCCGGATAGGAGTTCTGCTCACCCCAAGCTTCTCCGCAAGGGCAATCTCCATAAGTCTTTCGCCCGGCTTCAGTTCTCCCTTCAGAATTGCCTGACGCAATGTGTTAAAAACGACCTCCCTAAGTGGAAGATACTCATCCATATGCACTGTAAAATCACTTGTCATTTGTATTTTCCTCCGCTAAAAAACATCTGTGGCAAAAACAGTCTTCGCAAGTCTGCTTTCCCTGAGAACAGCTGCTGCCCGATCCATTTTCTCCTTATCATCAAAAATGCCAAATACAGTAGGACCACTTCCGCTCATCATAGCCTTACGTGCTCCGTTGCTCTCCATCAGATCTTTGATTTCCTGGATCACAGGATATTTGCTGATAATTCCCGGTTCAAATACATTTCCCATTCTGGAAATCATTCCATCAAGATCACCATTTCTGACAGCTGTCACCATACCATCGATATCCGGATGAACCACAGCAGGATCGTCCAGTTTCAGGTTCTCATAAGCAGTCTTGGTTGAAACATTTACTCCTGGTTTTCCCACCAGAACATAGCAGTGAGGTACTCTGGGAAGTCTGGTCAGCTTCTCCCCGATTCCCTCTGCAAGAGCAGTTCCGCGCATTACACAATAAGGAACATCAGCTCCAACCTTCACAGCACGCTTCATCAGCTCTTCCTCAGAAAGTCCCAGTCCAAACAGGCGGTTCACTCCAACAAAAGCAGCTGCCGCATCAGAGCTTCCACCAGCCATGCCGGCTGCTACCGGGATAAACTTCTCCAGATTCATGGTAAGCCCCTCTTTTATATCAAACTCATCCATTAACATTTTCGCCGCTTTATATACAAGATTCCGCTCGTCAGTAGGAACGTAAGGAATGTTCGTGGTAAGGACAATTCCCGGCTCCTTTTTTTTCTCAATTTCAAGCACGTCATACATCTGTATGGTCTGCATGATCATACGGACTTCGTGATATCCGTCATCACGTTTTCCAACCACGTCAAGTCCCAGATTTATCTTTGCAAGTGCACGTAAACGCATAATTTCCTCCGCTTGTAGCTGCCGCTCACATAAAACCTCTGGCAGGCTCTAAGAGCAGCAGTTTCTTTGTACTTTGTATACAATTTTATCAATGTTTTTATTGTAAAATATTTTTGTATTTTTTTCAATACATTTATGCGAGGAAATTTCTCATTCTCTATATATCGTTACTGTCCACAACGTGACCAGAGCATGTTTGAAAAGGTTTCTCCAAATATATGCAGTAAACAAAAAGCAGCCTTACCCTTCCACCTTCTTCACCAACAGCAGCGGCATTCCAGGCACAACTCTGTCCTCTTCCAGTTCATTCAGCTCACAGATTTCCTCCACTGTAGTATAAAATCTTTTCGCAATATCCCACATAGAATCCCCATTTTTCACCACATACACCGTGATTCCCGGCATTGCCTGGATTTTCTCCATATCAAGGGGACGCTCCTCCACTTTGCTTATGATCATCCGGTTTTCACACTGAAGCACCAGCACATTGAGACTGATCACAGCCTTCACCTCAATCTCATTGCTGTCGATCATAGACGTTGACAGCTGTTCCAGATCTGCCTGCAGAAAAAAGATACTGTCCTCGTTGATCCCGTTTGCCTCAATTATATGGGAAAAAGGGATCATTCCATCAACAGAATAGAATGGCATTTCATCATTTCCTGTAATATACAGAATTTTCATAAATACAATTCCATCAGCCTGGATTCCATTTTCTACAATTTTCGTTTTCTCAACCTTTACACGTCCCTGGCTGTGACAGATCTGCAGGATTTTCCCCTGGCTTTCCTTCAGTTCAATACGGTCAGATACGCGGCATTTGGAGTCATTCCGTACCAGGAGGCTTTCCAGACACATCTCTTTTCCCTGAGGAATGCATTCTTTCAAAGGCGAGTACACATCCAGAATCAGGTCATGCTCTTCTTCGCGATAAAGCTTCATGTCCAGTTCCAGCACCGTGTCTACACTCATTACCCGTTCTTCCCCATCGGAATCCGGTTTTACTTCAATGCTCTGATGCATAACGGAAAAGCCAATATTTGGAATCATCTCTCCCATACAACCAGTACACTCCACTTCCGTATTAAACGGAAGCACATACTCTGCCCACTGAAGCGGATTTTCCTCATCTTCTCCCGAATACAGGACAAAAACTGACAGCTCCCCTCTTGCCTTCACCACATTATCCTCTGGACGCAGATCCATTCCACGGACATCGATGGTATACCACAAAAGCTGTTCAATGTTCGGTTTATTGGACACTAAAGTCACTTCATCCTTAATCCGCATAGTGTCCTTTTTATGTACCATAAGACTCATTAAACGGACTTTCTTCCTTTTTACTGAAATTCCCTCCTCACTGATTTCCACCGGAAGCTGAATCCCTGCCATTTCATCTACCACTGCATAAAAGGTGACAATTGCTTTTATGTTTAGTTTTCGGGAATGAATCATGTGCACGCTGAGATCCTCAATCTCCCACTTCAGGCACATTTTATCCCCACTTGCAATCCCTTCCAGGTTCAAAGTCTCATCAAAAGGCAGTTTTGCCCCCAGACTGCTCACCTTCTGGTTTTCTTCCCCCACATAGAGAATATCCACGTTCAGGTTTCCGCTGATAAATGCCTTTCCTTCGCTAAGACGCACTTCATCCATGGAAACGTCACCCTTGTTCTGGATCAGTCGGCCCACATCCGGCTTTGCATCTGGTACATTATAATCTGTATCAAACGTTACCTGGCTGGCTGCACGGCTTTTTATTTGAAGCATCTGCACACTTTCTTTTCTTAATTCCACGATTTTCCACTCCTTTTTTCACCAGACTGCTATATTGCATCATTTTCGCTTTTTTCAGTAAAGCGTTCAAAAATCACAGGTTCTTTTCGGTATTCCGTCTTCACCACGATGTAAGGATAGGAAGGCGGACTGATCGTTATTTTCTCGTCTGATGGCCCCAGCAGCATTGTCCGGAAAAAAACAGCCTGGGAAGTCCACCCCAGTTCTTCCACGGAAATACTGTAACCTCCGCTCATTTGCTCCCCGTATCCTTTTACAAGAAACAGGTCTTTTTCACATTGATAGGTCAGCTGAAATTCATTCTTCTTTTTCTCCTGTATCAGGGCAGCCAGTTCTGCCGGTATCTCTTCATTTTTTACAATGGAATACTCCAGAGGCTTCCGCGGCTCTTCCTCAATGCGGATAAAATTGCATCCACTGATCAAAAGCAGTGACCACAAAATTACTCCCAGAAGAACTGCTTTTGTTTTTTTCATTCTGCCACCTCAGATGTCTCGTTGCTGTTCATCTGATGCTCAGCCTTTAAACACAGCAAACAGCAATCTCCATTTATTTTATTGTATGAGGAATAAAAAAGATTTATTGCAAGAATTTTTCAAATTACATATAATAGACATAAACAATATGCCAAAACATGCTTCCTACGCATGAGGCACAGATCAAAGAAAGGAAAATCATATGATTCGTTTTATTTTATGCGTGATCGTAGTGGTTGGATTCCTGATTTTATCCATTCCCATTCTCTTTGTAGAATGGATCATCGGCAAATTCAATCCTATGGCAAAGGAAATCAGCTCTCTTCGGATCGTTCAGGCAGTATTTCGTTTTATCCTGTGGATATCCGGTGTGAAGCTGACTGTTATCGGAGAGGAAAATGTACCAACTGATGTGCCGGTTCTTTATATCGGAAATCACAGAAGCTTTTTTGATGTACCGATCACTTATCCACGCTGCCCCATCCGTACCGGCTATATCGCAAAAAAAGAGATGGAAAAGGTTCCTCTGCTTTCTACCTGGATGAAACGTCTTCACTGCCTGTTTCTTGACCGTAATGACCTGAAGCAGGGACTGAAAACCATTCTCACTGCTATTGAGAAAGTGAAATCCGGCATTTCCATCTGCATTTTCCCAGAGGGTACACGAAACAAAAATGAAGATGAACTGGACATGCTTCCATTCCATGAGGGCAGCTTCAAAATTGCCGCAAAGACAAACTGTCCGATCATCCCGATGGCGATCAGCGGCTCCGCTGATATCTGGGAAAACCATTTTCCAAGAGTTAAGAAAACCCACGTTATCCTGGAATATGGCAAACCAATCTACATAGACCAGCTGGAAAAAGAGGACAAAAAACATCTGGGTGCTTATACACAGAATATCATTCATGAAATGCTGGTAAAAAATAAAGCGCAGTTATAATACGTCAGCTTCCAACAAGCAGAACAGACCTTCAGGCTGTCCTGCTTGTTATTTTCAGAACCCTCCGGAAAAATCATTCCTGCTTTTTTCCCAGCTGTTTTCTCCTTACTTCCTTCGGCGATTCCCCATAAGCTTCCTTAAATTTTCGCAAAAAACCTTTGTAATTGGTAATCCCGTTTTTATCCAGAAGAAATGTTATATTTTTATCTGTCTCCAGAAGATCTGTGTGGAAATGCTCCATGCGGATCTGATTTACATAAGTCAGGAAGGTCTGTCCTGTATATTTGCGAAAAAGACGACAGAAATGCTCTGGTGTAATGGACAAAAGCCCAGCAGCATCGGCAAGGGAAATTCTTTCCCCATAATGTTCCCGGACAAATTCCATGCACAGCTTCATCCGTTCCAAGTCTCGCAGAGTGCCGTGAGCTGTTTCTGTATCTTCCTCACTCCTGATTCCTTCTGTATAAAGAAAATACAGTAAACGGTAAACAGCAGAAAGCACCAGAAGATGATAGCCTTCTTTTTTTTCTTCATAAAAGCCTGCAATTTTCCGAAATACGTCTCTCAACTGATCATACAGATCATCAGCCCGATTTGTAGACTTTCGATTCTCCCTCATCTCCACAAGTCCCTTTCCCTGCACATTCTCCAGTTGTTCTCCCTGAACACATGCGTCAGCTGATTTCGACCTTATAAACTCCTGAAATTTCAGTCCCTCCCACTTTGCAGAAATTCTTTCCAGATGAACCGGCGGGATCTGTAAAAGATAATACCTGGCATCCTCATGCGTATGGGTATAATGGATATCATTGGAATTTACCAGAAAAATATCCCCTTTTTTCAACTCATAACTCACATCATTAATAGATGCTGTAATCTCACCGCCAAGCACATAAATAATTTCCAAATGCTCATGCCAGTGCGCCGGTAACAGTTCATCCCAGGTATTTACATATGTAAAGTGGATTTTCCCCAAATGATCATCCAGCACGTTTTCATATTCTGCTCTCATAGTATGCCTCACCTTCTTTTTTCACTCAAATTTCCCGACTTCCATAATACGCAACACTTATGCTGCAGGTTTAAAATCAAAATACAACATTTATGCTACAGGTTCAAAATCAAAATATACCATTTATTCTTTATGATAATATATAATATTTCATATATAATATCAAGAAAGACCTATAAAAGAAGCAATAAACCATCTAGTACACCACCGCTTTTTCCAGTACAATAGCAATATCAAGGCAACTACACGAAAAAAACTTTCTAATTATAAATTTATCTACAGGAGGACATCCCACAATGAACAAATGGACCAGAGTTAAATTCCAGCCAAACCTTCCCCTTAAGGAAAGCGGCCGTGTTACCGCAAGCAAAGAACATATCCTTCTTTCCAAAGAAGCCGCCAAGGAAGGTATGGTTCTTTTAAAAAATGAGAATTATCTGCTTCCTCTTGCTGAGGGCACACGCATCGCCCTTTTCGGCAAGGGCAGCTTCGATTATGTAAAAGGAGGCGGCGGAAGCGGCGATGTTATGGTTTCTTATGTACACAACCTTTACGACGGGCTGAAAATGCAGGAAGGCGCCGTTCAGATCTATGAGCCATTATCCGCATTTTACCGCACCGATATCCAACACCAGTATGAAAAGGGTGCCGCACCAGGAATGACGGTAGAGCCAGAACTTTCCCCAGAACTTGCTGACGGCGCAAAAGCATTTGCTGACGTTGCTGTTGTTGTGATCAGCCGTTTTTCCGGCGAAGGCTGGGACCGTTCCAGTATTGAATGCAACAACGAATTTAATCCATGGGATACGGAAACCACCATGCCGAAAATTTCCGGCGAAATTTTCCCGGATGGCGACTTCTATCTCACTGCCCGTGAGAAAGAAATGCTTTCCATGGTAAAAGAACGCTTCGATGATATCGTGGTAGTTCTCAACATCGGCGGAATCATGGATCTTTCCTGGGTAAAAAATGACGACCGGATTTCCTCCGCTCTTCTTGGATGGCAGGGAGGCATGGAAGGCGGACTTGCCATGGCGGAGCTTCTCACCGGCAAAGGAAATCCTTCCGGTAAGCTGGCTGACACTTTTGCCGCAGACGTAAATGATTATCCATCCACTGCCAACTTCCATGAGTCTTTTGATTATGTAAACTATACGGAAGATATTTATGTAGGCTACCGCTATTTTGAAACTCTTCCAGGGGCACAAAAAAAAGTAATCTATCCATTTGGATATGGACTTTCCTACACTACCTTTGGCCTGGACACCATCGCTATGTGGGAAACAGAGAATCAGATTTTTGCTGAGGTTCAGGTGACCAACACCGGTAACCTGGCTGGAAAAGAAGTTGTCCAGATTTATTTCGAAGCTCCACAGGGACTTCTGAAGAAACCAGCCCGCCAGCTTGCCGCTTTTGCAAAAACCCGTCTTCTTCAGCCAGGCGAGACACAGCAGATCCGCCTTTCCTTTGCAAAGGCTGACATGGCTTCCTACGATGACCTTGGAAAAATCAAGAAATCCGCATATATTCTGGAAAAAGGTACTTATAAGTTCTATATTGGAACTTCTGTGCGCGACACTAAGGAGAGCATCCTGACAATGGAACTGGCTGAAAATGTAATCACAAAGCAGCTGACAGCTCATCTTGTTCCAACCAGCCTGAAAGAGCGTATGCTCTCTGACGGCAGTTTTGAGGAGCTTCCACAGTCTGCATGCAATGACATGAACGAATGCGTATTTGAGAAAATGGAGCCGGGCACTGAGGAAGGTATTACCCCTGCAGTCCGCTGCTGTGCACGTGGCACACTTTTCGACAACTTTGGCAGAAAGCAGTTTATTGATGTAGCAGAAGGCAGGCTTTCCCTGGATGATTTTATGGCACAGTTAAGCGATGACGATCTGATTCATCTTCTTGGAGGACAGCCAAACGTAGGTGTTTCCAATACCTTCGGTTTTGGAAATCTTCCGGATTACGGCGTTCCATCCATTATGACAGCAGACGGTCCAGCCGGACTTCGTATCAGCGGGGAATGCAGCATGAACACAACAGCATGGCCTTGCGCGACACTTCTTGCATGCACCTGGAACCCGGCTCTTGTTCAGCAGGTTGGACAGGCTGGTGCCGAAGAAGTGAAGGAGAACAATCTTGCTGTATGGCTTACCCCAGCAGTAAATATCCACAGAAATCCTCTTTGCGGAAGAAACTTCGAGTACTATTCCGAGGATCCGCTGATTGCCGGAAAGATGGGCGCAGCTATGGTAAAAGGTATCCAGTCCCAGCACATTGCAGCTTCTGTAAAGCATTTTGCAGCAAATAACAAAGAGACCAACAGAAAGCACAGCGATTCCCGTGTTTCCGAGCGTGCACTTCGTGAAATCTATCTGAAAGGTTTCGAGATCATTGTAAAAGAGGCACAGCCATGGACCATCATGTCCTCCTACAATGCAATCAATGGGCACCGCGCTTCTGAGAACCGCGAGCTTCTGGAAGATGTTCTCCGCGGCGAGTGGGGCTTCAAGGGCATGGTTACAACTGACTGGTGGACAAGAGCTGAACATTACAAAGAAATCAAGGCCGGAAATGACGTAAAAATGGGAACCGGTTTCCCCGAGCGTGTGAAAAAGGCCATGGAAATGGGACAGCTTGGCCGCCCGGAATTAGAGCACTGTGCAAGACGGGTGCTGGAGCTGATTCTGAAGATTGACTAATAAAGTGTAATCTCATATTTCACAATAATAAATTTTTGCAACTTATAATTAATTGCAGTTGGCCAATTTGCAAGCGAAGGATACTTCTTATCCGCAGACAGGAAAGTGGACGCGAGCACAAGTAAAACAATTGAATTTTAGTTATAAAGAAACCCATGGCAATTTTATTTCTGTTGCCATGGGCTTCTTATTTAGGCTCTGGAGCGTGTTTGAAAATACAATCCGAATTATTAGTATTATATTTTATTTTCTCTCTGACAGATACATGTGCAGCCAGGGCACCGGCGATGTAATCTTATGAAAATTTTCTCTTGCAATTTCCCTCTTTTCCCCATTCTCCCCAAGAATCAACAGGCGATCTGCCATAGCCAGGGAATCCGATAAATTCAAAGATAAGATCACCACCGAAATCCCCTTATCCAGGAACTTTTCCAACATACTCCAGATAAACATCCTGTGAGCAAGATCAGCGCCGCAGAAAGGCTGAATACAAAACAGAATCTCCGGTTTCTGCAAAAATACTCTTGTATACACCAGCTGATACTTCTGCTTTTCACTCAGTTCCTCCACCGGCATTTCAAAAACATCTGTCCCTAATATGGGACTGTATTCATTCCGAATACTTTTCTGAAGACGTTTGTTGTGCCAGATTGAAGGAACTTTTTCTGCCAGACAAATACAGAGATTATTCATATAATCCAGTTTCGGAAAAATCATGGTTTTTGTAGTACGTTCCTGGATTACTGCAATCCTGCCATTTCCCGGAATCTCTGTCTGCTTCCCATTCAACAGGATTTCTCCACTTTCCGGTAAAATATCTCCGGTCAGAATCTTCCGTAGCTCCTCCATTCCCCTGGCATCCATAATCTGTACGGCCAGGCATTCTCCTTTATGCACATCAAAGGAAAAATTGCAGGCTGCATCCTCTCCGTAGCCCTTCCATTGAAAAACAACCGGTGCAGCCTGCTGCCCTTCCCTTTTTTCCGTATGATAACGGACCATGTCGTTATATTCCGTCATGTAAGTTACGGGCGGATCATTGAACAGCTCCTCTCTTTCCAGAATCTTCTGGATTCTTCCATTGGTAAACAGCGCACATCTGTCACAGATACTGGAAATCTCTTCCAGATGAGAACAGATATAAAGAAAAGAAAACCCTTTTTTCACATAACGACGGATAATTCCATGGAGCTTTTTCAACTCATCATCACTGACAAGGGCTCCAACTTCGTCCAGCACGATCAGATGATATCCCATAATCACAGCCCGGAGCAATTCTACAATGATCCGTTCAAAAGTAGAAAGCTTCTCCACATCTTTATTAAGGGGAATGTCCATTCCGATATCTTCTAAAAAAGGTTCCATCTGCCGGTTCAGGATCTTTGTGCGGATCACCCACTGGCGAAAGCCCGGACGCAGGACAAAAATATTATCTGCAATGTTCAGATTTCCTGCCAGAGAACTTTTCTCCTGGATGATGCTGATCCTGTTTGCTGCCTTGTAATTCTCTTTCCAGGTGTTTACCTTTTCCCCTCCATAATAAATATAACCGTCATAGAGGGGAAGATTCCGTTCCAGAAGCTTCAGAAGAGCTGTTTTTCCATGACTGTTAACAGGCATAAATCCCATAATCTCTCCCTGAAAAATCTGAAGATTGAAGTCCTCCAGCTTCACAACCTCATCCTCTTTATACGTCACACGCTCCATTCTGAGAACTTCGTTTCTCATACCAACACGCTCCTGTTTTTCACCTGTCTGTCGTCAGTAAGTATAGGGATGGTGATCTCCACATCTGTTCCTTCTCCTGGTACAGAATAAACATGCATGCCATATTCATCCCCAAAGATCAAATGGATTCTGTTATTCACATTCACCAGAGCAATTCCGCCCTGTTTTTCTTCATTGTCGTGAATGGCCTTGGTTGACTTGCCCAGCTTCTGGTTCAGCTTTGCTAAAGTCATCTCGTCCATTCCCACCCCATCGTCTGAAATACGGATGAGCAGGCGATCCTTTGTACACTGAAAACGGATATAAAGATTTCCACCGCCAACCTTCAGCTCCACGCCATGGATAATGCTGTTTTCCAGAATCGGCTGCAACGTCAGTTTGGGGATTCTGCAGTTCATGATCTTTTCATACTCTGCAATATCATAATCAATATGAAGCTGCAGCCGGTCCCCGAAACGATATTTCTGAATTCCAAAATAAGTCTCACAGTTATCCAGTTCTTCCTCCACAGAAACCAGATTCTCCACCTTGGTAATGGTGTAACGGAAAAATCTTGCCAGGGCTTCTGTCATATCTGCAACGCTGTCCAGACCTGCAATAATAGCTTCTCCACGGATGCTTTCCAGTGTATTGTAAAGAAAGTGGGGATTGATCTGATTCTGCAAAGCCAGGTACTGAGCCTGTCTTTTGTTCAGATCCATATACTGGGGAGAACGCACAATGCGGTCTACCATTTTCATCTGCTTCTGGATGCTTGGAGTCAGGTTCAAGAGTTCCATATCTTCTTTTTCGGAAAAAATATAACCATCCAGAAAACGATCCGTCATTTTTTCACAGCGCATGTAAGGGCGGTGAATCCACAGCCAGAATACAATCGGAAACAAAATTGCAAATATTGTTATAATTATGGCCATCCACCAGGGTGTTTCGCCTTTATATGCCAATAACAGCTGAATTACCGCCAGAATAATAAAACTCCCGAAGACTACCGTTCCCAGGACAAGAGCCCGGTTGGATATGTATTTCAGTTTTTCTTTAAATTTCATTTTTGATTTATCCATACAATTTTCTATATGTAGAGGGTTTCACCCCTGCCGCTTTCTCAAAGGTATGTGTGAAATGTTTCGGATCGTTATATCCTACCCTCCTGCAGATTTCTGTTACTGGAAGATTGGATTCCCGAAGGAGTAGCTTGGCCTGTTCCATTCTCACGTTGATCAGATATTTTGCAAAACCTTCTCCTTCTGTCTTCTTGAATAAGGCACTGAAATAAGCAGTGCTAAGTCCCACTATCTCGCTGACTTCCTCTAAAGTCAGCGGATCACTGAAATGGTTCTGGATATATTCCTTTGCCTTGCGAACCGGGCGGATAGTATCAGTTTCATAGCGTTCAGCCTGCTCCTGGATATATTTTTTCTGGAAATCCCCAAGACAGGAAAAAATTTCCTCTATTTTTCCACATTTATCACACTGTTTACGGAATTCCTCCACAGTAGCAGTACGCTCTGGAATCCGAATACTTGCCGCAAAAATATCAGCTGCTGCATACACCAGTTCAAAAATCTCGCTGCCACGAATTTCTTTCGCCTTATTTACCGTATCCTGCAAATCCTCTACTGCTTCTGCTGCATTCTGAATGCTGGAAATTTCTACGGCATGAGTAATCTCACGAAGATACTTTTTCAGCAACTCGCTCTCCTGGATTTCTGAAGCTTTTCCCAGACAGTCAAGAACCCGTCCGTCCCCTTTTACCAGCCTTTCCTGGATCAGTTTTCGGGCTTCCTGCATAGAGTCAGCCAAATGCTCTGCCTCTTTGTATGCAGCTCCAACTGCCATGGAAAAGCTTACATGCTGAAACATATTTTTCTGGATTTCCATCTGGGTAAGGCTGCTCTTCATGCTCCGGCGGATGGATTCCTTCTCACTTTCCGGATAGTTAAGAATACCGTAGCAATAGTCATCACGAATCAGAAGAACTAATTCGCGGCTGTCTTTTTTCAGATTTCGTTCCAGGACCTCACGTACTTTTTCCATAAGGATTTCACTGGAAGTGGAGCTGATCTCTCGTGCGCCAGCCAGACCTGTTGTTCCATCCATTCTGCCGCCAGAAATGATCTTTCTTCCATAATCCACTTTTACACAAAACGCCTGGTACACTCCCTGTCTTGCTTTCAGATGATAAATGCTCGTCAATGTGTCCTGTGAAACCGGCATATCCGGCTGATCCAGCAGCCGGTCGATCAGATTTGCCCGTAAATGGTCATCATCCCTTTTCGCCTTATTTACAAGCTCCTGATGATTCAGTTCCGACTCCTTGCGCTCCCCGATCTTTTTCTGCAATTTCTGCAGGGTAGCAGTCAGTTCCCCCTTGTTTACCGGCTTCAGAAGATAATGTCCCACACCGTAACTGATAGCCTGCTGTGCATACTCGAAATGGGCGTAACCGCTGATTATGATTACTTCCAGAGCGGAATCCAGCTCCTTCACCCTTTTTACCAGCTCCAGGCCACTGCAGCCTGGCATGCGGATATCTGTGATCAGAATATCCGGCTGTGTCTGCCGTACCATTTCGCAGGCTTCCTCTCCGTTGTGGGCGATTCCCACCACCTTCATTCCCATAGAATCCCAGTCGATCAGTGCCTGGATCAGCTGGCAGATCCGCACCTCATCATCTGCAATTACTACCTTTAAAATCTCCATGTTCTCCGTCCCCATTACATGATTACTGTGAAGAAATTTCCCCATTTTTTTAGAAACTCTCTCCACTTTTTCTTACTTCTAATAATAATCCATTTCAGCATTTTAAGCAAGAAAACCGCCGGAAAAACCGACGGTTTCTTGCTCCTTATAATTACTGCCCCAGCCGTCATCATATCCATGACGTTCCATGAACAATATTCCTTTTATTTCAGATTATTTATCAGAATCCTTTGTGATCACAGATACACCTGTATCTGTAACTTCTCCGCCGAGTTCCTCGCCGTTGATTGCTTTTACAGCTGCTTTTACGCCTTCAGATCCCATAACATCTGGGTTCTGAGCCATTGTGCAAAGAAGATATCCGTCGTCGATCAGGTTCAGAATCGCGTCAGATTTATCAAAACCAACACCGATGATGTCAGCGTTTCCAGCTGCTTTGATGGCATTTCCGGCACCAGTTGTGGAGCCTTCATTACATCCGAAGATACCAACAACACCCTGTGTAATGTAGTTCTCTGCGATACTCTGGGATTTTGCAGCATCACCTTCGCCGTACTGGGTTTCCATGATCTCGAAGTCTGTGCCGTCAAATGCTGCGCGGAAGCCTTCCTCACGGTTTACGCAGGAATCAGTAGCTGCGTTTACATTAATGATACCGATTTTACCAGATGTAATACCAGCATCCTCAAGCGCCTTCTTCATCTCTTCTCCTGCTGTTGTTCCAGCTGCCTCATTGTCTGTGGAGAAAGTAGCTTCTGCCTCTACATTTGCAGGGGAATCAACATATACGATCTTAATTCCCTGATCTTTTGCTTCCTGAAGTGCGGAAGAAATAGCGTCTGGTCCGTTTGCAGCAACCATGATTGCATCATAACCGCCTGCTACTGCATTGTTTACACACTCGATCTGCTGAGCGTCATCTTTTGTATTCGGGGACATGAAGTCAACTGTTACACCAAGCTCTTTTGCTTCTTCCTGAGCGCCTTCGTTCAGGGTGATCCAGTGCTGGTCGATAGAGTCCATTGTGATCAGCGCAATTTTCTCATCGCCTGTAGCCTTAACATCATCTGATGCATAAACAGTAGCTGCTCCAAGGGAAGCGATCATAGATACTGCACATACCATAGCTAAAAGTTTTCTTTTCATTGTAAAAATCCTCCTAAAAATTATTTTTTATAACTACCCGCCTTCTCCATTTGCGGTTTAGTTTCATGAAATTATTTTACATCTCCCATATTCAGTTGTCGATTTCATTTTCCTGTGAAAAATACTGTTTTCTTGCGGTTATTTTTTTCTGTGTTTGCCAAACTGTCCGTTTCTTACAACTACATCCAGCAATACGGCTGCAACTACGATCACGCCGATTACAACTCGCTGGATACCAACTTGTGCACCGATCATGTTCAGACCATTTTCCAGAGTCTGCCAGACAGCTGCACCTGCGAAGGTTCCAAGAAGGATTCCAGTTCCTCCAAGTGGGGAAACGCCACCGATTACGCCGGCTGCTACGCCATACATCTCGTACATGTTTCCAGCTTCCATATTTCCCATACCAGCCTGTGCGCAAAGGATAAGACCAACTACACAGGAGCATACGGAGCTTACCAGATAAGTCTTTACTGTGGTGGAAACTACGTTTACACCAGAAAGCTTTGCCGCGTCCACGTTAGAACCGATTGCGTAAATATGACGGCCTGTACGTGTCTTGGATAAGATAAAGAAAAATATAACAAAAATAACAAGTGCGATCCAGAATGTGTTATAAATGCCAAGCGTTTTACCGTAATAAAAACAATTTTGGAATGCATCAGCCGTTTCTTTTCCAACACCTGTTGCAATGGCATCTGTATTTCTGTTTCCGTTTACCATGTAGGCAATTCCTCGTGCTACGAACATGGTTCCCAGAGTTGCAATAAATGGAGGGAGTTTAAATTTTCCAACCAGATATCCATTTACCACACCAACTACCAGACAGGCAATAAGTGCGATCACAATTGCAAGGAATGGTACCATTCCTGTTGTCATTAAGGTAGCTGCGATCATGGCGCTCATTCCGACCATGGATCCGATTGACAGGTCAATGTTTCCAGTGATCAGTACGTAACTTTGTGCAATACCGATCAACAGGTACTTGGACATGGAACGCAGCAGGTTCAACATATTCTGTCCTGAAAAAACCGCCGGGTTAATGATACCAAATGCGATATAAATAATGATCAGCCCCACGAATGCGGTAAGTGCTGCCCCCATTCCCCTGATTCCCAATAATTTCTTTAAAGGGCGTTGCTGTTTACTATTCATTTTTACTTCCTCCCTCAGTTTCCTTAATACTCTTGTTTTCAAAGGATGTTGCCATTGTAAGGATCTCGTCCTGGGTGGCTTCCCTTGCTGAAACCTCACCGGTGATACGTCCGTCACACATTACGATGATACGGTCTGCAATTCCCATGACCTCCGGCATTTCAGAGGATACAAACATAACTGCAATTCCCTGTTTTTTCAGCTCATTCATCAGATTGTAAATTTCTACCTTTGCGCCAACATCAATTCCTCTTGTGGGCTCATCAAAGATAACAACCCTTGAATCTCTTGCGAGCCATTTTCCAACAACTACTTTCTGCTGGTTTCCACCAGAAAGATTGCCGGAATCAATTTCCACATTCGGTGTTTTAATCTGGAGATCCTTCACTGCTTTTTCGCAAAGAGCATCTTCTTTTCCTGAGTTTATCACACCCATCTTATTGCATACAAGGTCAAGATTTGGCAGTGCCAGGTTCTGACGGATGCTCAGTTTCGTACAGAGACCGTCTTTTTTACGATCCTCAGGAGCAAGCACAACACCGTTTCGAATGGCATCCATTGGACAGTTGACTTCGATTTTTTTACCATCCACATAAAACTCTCCGCTGTCTTTCGGATCAACACCGAAGATGGCTCTTGTAGTCTCCGTTCTTCCGGCTCCCATCAGTCCCGCAAATCCTACGATCTCGCCTTCATATAAAGAGAAGTTGATATCTCGGACCATTTTTCCGGCATTGAGATTTTTCACTTCAAAAATCTTCTTGCCTTTCCTGCATTCCACTCTCGGGAATTTTTCTTTGATTTCACGGCCTACCATATTTTTGATAATGTAGTCCATGTCCATGTCTTTGAAATTACCGTCTGTTATGTATTGTCCATCTCGCATGATGGTAACTCTGTCCACGATATGGGACAGTTCTTCCAGTCTGTGTGAAATGTATACGATTCCTCTTCCTTCGTCCCTCAGCTTTCGGATGATACGGAAAAGATCATCAATTTCTTTTGCTGTCAGAGAGGATGTAGGCTCGTCCATGATCAGGATCCTTGCATCGATGGAAAGTGCTTTTGCAATTTCAACCATCTGCTGTTTGGATACTGGCAGATCTCCTACGATCTGATCCGGACTGATGTCGATTCGAAGATCGTCCAGAACCCTCTTGGCTTCTTTCCGCATCTTCGCATTATTTAAGGATAAACCACCTTTTACTTCTCTTCCAAGGAACATGTTCTCCGTTACTGTTAAGTGCCTGCACATGTTCAATTCCTGATGGATAATGGCTACTCCTGCTTCCTGGGCCTGCTTTGGTGTTAGGTCGTCATAGGATTTTCCGAAGATTTCCATCGTTCCTTCGTCTCTGGTATATACACCGCTGAGGATTTTCATCAGGGTCGATTTTCCGGCTCCATTTTCCCCAAGCAGCGCCATGACTTCTCCAGAACGCAACTCAAACTTTACATGATCCAGGGCCTTTACGCCCGGGAAGCTTTTGCTGATATTGTTCATGGAGACAATGACCTCATTCATTCCATTCCCTCCTCATTTATTTGTTTTTGCTTTCCTTTGTTGATATTATCTTAACTCATACGATGGGGTTGGGATAGAGGGGGAGAGTTTGGGTTTATGGGGTTTTTTTAATGTATGAAGTGTATGTGTGTAAAAAACAGGATCCTGTTTTCATGCAGGATCCTGTTTTTTGTGAATATGAATATGTGTAATACCTCCGATTATTTTCGGATGGAATCAACCAGTTTTCGTGCTTCTGCTGTCAGGTCTCTGATCTTGTCAAATTCTCCGTTTTTTACAAGCTCTCCTTTTACCATCCAGCTTCCGCCGCAGCATATAATTTTGTCGAAAGAAAGATAATCTTCCAGATTTTTTGCATTGATACCGCCAGTGGGCATAAACTTAATTCCCACATAAGGTGCGGCCATAGCCTTGATCATGGCAACTCCGCCTGCCGGTTCTGCAGGGAAAAATTTTACAACCTTAAGGCCTCTTTTTATTGCCTGTGCGACCTCAGACGGTGTGATGCAGCCTGGAAAAACAGGAATTTCTTTTTCCAGACAGTAGTCTACGATCTCTGAATCAAATCCAGGGCTTACAATGAACTTCGCACCGGCTGCAACAGCTGCATCTACCTGCTCTCTGGTAAGAACGGTTCCTGCTCCTACAAGCATCTCCGGAAACTGTTCTGTCATCAGACGGATAGATTCTTCTGCTGCCTCTGTACGGAAAGTTACCTCTGCACATGGAAGTCCACCTTCAACAAGTGCCTTTGCAAGGGGTACTGCATCTTTTGTATCTTCCAGCACAACTACCGGAACAACACCAAGCTTCTGAAACTTCTCTGCTATATCCATCATTTGAATTTCCTTTCACTCAAAAACATGTTATCTTTTTATATCAAAATTCATTTCCATCACATGTCTGATCAGGGAAACATCATCTGTAATATTTCCGTCACCATGAATGGTATGCTTCACTGCACTGGCTGCAACACCAAAGTTCACAATATCTTCCGGTGTATATTCATTCATCAGGGCATAAATAATACCACTTACAAATGCATCTCCACCCCCAACACGGTCAAGAATATGGAAGGTAAGCCGTTTGCTTTCATAAATCTTTCCGTTTATCCAGAGATAGGCCATAAGGCTGTTCTCACTGCAGCTGTGTGCAAAACGCACATGTCTTGCAATGCATTTGATATTCGGATATCTCTCTACAAAGGCCCTGAAGACTTTTTCCTGCTGTTCACAATCTGGCTGGAAGGGAACACCATCCTTTACATCACCTGCTGTATGATCTTCTTCATTTTTCCAGATATGGTAAGGCTCGATTCCAAAGAGAACATCTACATATGGAAGGCAGAGGGTACAGAAATCTCTTGCTTCCTCCCAGCTCCACAATGTACTTCTGAAATTTCCGTCAAAGCTGACGGTCATGCCATTTTCCTTTGCTGTTTTCAGGCAGGTCAGAATCAGTTCACTGCAGCTTTTTCCAAGTGCCGGAGTGATTCCGCTCAGATGAAGCCAGGTGTAACCTTCCAGAAGCTTCTTTACATCTGTTTTGCTGAAATCATACTCTGAAAAAGCACTGTGTTTTCTGTCATAAACAACTTTACTCGGGCGGATTCCATAACCTGTCTCCAGATAATAGGTTCCAAGGCGATGTGTCGGTGTCTCTTCCTCTGTTGAATAAATTACGCTGTCACAATTCACATCGTTGCTTCGCATCATACGAACAGCACTTTTTCCAAGGCTGTTTCCCGGAACTACTGTAAAGAATGATGCATCTACGCCAAGATTTGCAAGGGAAAGGGCCACGTTGGCCTCACTTCCCCCATATCTCGCTTCAAAAGATGTTGCTGTTCTGATTTTTTCATAATCCGGCGGAGTCAGGCGAAGCATGATCTCGCCGATGGTAATAAATTTATGCTTCATAATCAATACTCCAGATAAGCTCCCTTCATTGGACTTGCAGCATGCTGGCTGAAAAGTCTCAGGACACCTTTTTTGTATTTTATTTCACGTGGTTTCCAATTTTTACGTCTTTCTGCAAGAATCTGGTCAATTTCCTCCATAGACTTGCGTTCTCCTGCGATTCCGATGATGTTCAGTTTTCTTTCCATAACATCGATTTCGATAAGGTCTCCTTCTTCCACAAGAGCGATCGGGCCTCCATCAACAGCCTCCGGGCTGCAGTGTCCGATAACCGGGCCGGTAGATGCTCCTGAGAAACGTCCGTCTGTGATCAGGGCAATGCTCTTTCCAAGTTCCTTATCACTGCTGATTGCCTCAGAAGTGTAGAACATTTCCGGCATTCCGCTGCCCTTTGGTCCCTCGTAACGGATGAATACCGCATCCCCCTTCTGAACCTTATGTTTCAGAACAGCATCCAGACATTCTTCTTCACTGTCAAATGGTCTTGCGCGGAGAACAGATTTAAACATTTCCTTCGGGCATGCAGTGTGTTTGATCACGGCACCTTCCGGAGCAAGGTTTCCACGAAGGACTGCGATACTTCCATCTGTTCCGATGGCTTTGTCATATGGACGGATGATGTCTTCCTTCGTAACATTTACATGGTAACGTTTGTTAAACTCCTGAAGCCATTTATCACATTTTTCATAGAATCCGTTATTCTTCAGTTCTTCCAGGTTTTCTCCCAATGTCTTTCCTGTAACAGTCATGACATCCAGGTGAAGATGCTCTTTGATCTCTTCCATGATTGCCGGTACACCACCTGCATAATAGAAGCATTCTGCCGGCCAGCGACCTGCCGGACGTACATCCAGAAGATACCTTGCATTTCTGTGCAGCTTGTCAAATGTATCACCGGTGATCTCAATGCCAAATTCATGAGCGATTGCCGGAAGATGAAGCAGGCAGTTGGTGCTTCCTGAAATTGCAGCATGTACAAGGATTGCATTCTCAAAGCTGTCCATAGTTACGATGTCAGAAGGACGCATGTTTTCCATCTGAGCAATTCTCACTGCCTGTCTTCCAGCTTCTCTTGCAAAGTCAAGAAGGTCAGGGCTTGTTGCAGGCATCAGGGCTGTGCCTGGAAGTGCAAGTCCAAGTGCCTCTGCCATGATCTGCATAGTAGATGCAGTTCCGATAAAGGAACATGCTCCACAGCTTGGGCATGCATTGCATTTTGCCCAGTCAAGCTTCTCTTCATCAATTTCACCACGCTCAAATTTTGCGCTGTACATTCCAAGCTGCTCCAGTGTCAGCATTTCCGGTCCGGCATTCATGGTTCCACCTGGAACAAATACGGAAGGGATATTTACTCTGGCAAGTCCCATCAGATTTCCCGGAACACCTTTGTCACAGCTTGAAAGGTATACACCTGCATCAAAAGGAGTCGCATTTGCATGAATCTCGATCATATTGGCAATCATCTCACGGCTTGCAAGACTGTAGTTGATACCGTCTGTTCCCTGGCTTTCACCGTCGCAGATATCGGTACAGTTATAACGTGCTCCGAAGCCGCCTTCTTCTGCAATTCCTTTGCGGACTTCTTCTACAAGGATATTCAGATGTCCGCTTCCCGGATGGCTGTCACCATAGGTGCTTTCAACCATAACCTGGACTTTTCCAAGATCTTCTTTTGTCCAGCCTGTTCCAATGCGCAGCGGATCAAGCTCCGGTGCAAGCTTTCTCATTTCCTGACTTTTTAACTGCATGATTTTTTCCTCCATTTTTTATTCTCTGATAAGCTTTAAACTTTCCAGTGTTTTCCTGAGTTTCTCTTCGTCCTCTTCTTCTGCTCCAAGTTCTACATCATCAAATGTGGGAAGACTGAACACCCCCAGCATTGATTTCGCATCTACAATATATCTTCCACAGATCAGATCTACATTTTTCTCACATCCTGATGCAGCCTGCACCAGATGCTTGGCATCACACATATCTCTTAAATAAACCGGTATCTTTATCATTGCGTCCTGCCTCCTATGCAAAGATTGAAACAATAAAGCTTACAATAAGTGCCGTAACACCGATCAGTGTCTCCATGATCGTCCAGGATTTCAGGGTTGTCTTTTCGTCGATCTCAAGGAATGAGGTTACCAGCCAGAAGCCTGCATCATTCACATGGCTCAGTGCAGTTGCGCCGCCACAGATTGCACAGCACATAGCAGCTCTGTAAAGCATGCTGGTATCCATTACAGCCGGCATGGTTGCCATAATTCCGGATGCCATTGTCATCGCTACAATGGAACTTCCTACAGAAGCTCTGACCAGAAGGGCAATGAGAAATGCGATCAGGATCAATGGAAGACCACTCTTCTCCAGCACCGGTCCGATAATATTTCCAAGGCCGGAATCCTGAAGCATCCATCGGATCACTCCACCGCTGGCAATGACCAGAAGAATCATACCTACCGGTCTGAGTGAATGATCCAGGATTTTCTTTAACTGGGCACCGGTAAATCCCCGTTTGATTCCAAGGAAGTACATGGATGCCAGTGTCGCAATGGTTAATACAAGGAATGGTTTTCCTATGAATCCAAGAACATCCTTTACTCCTTCCGGAAGCGGCATGTACTTGGATAATGTGCTGAGAAGGATGAGAACCAGTGGAATCAGTATCACCCCTAAGACCAGTCCAAAGGGCGGAAGGTCTTTTCCATCGTCTTTAATCTCTTCCACATTTGCCGGAAGCTCTGTGTAAATCTTATTGCCAACAAAGCTTCCCCAGAAAATTCCGGAAACCATCATGCAGATCAGTGCTGTCGGAACTCCTACCATGATCATGGTTCCAAGATTCACGCCAAGTGCATTTGCCACAAGCACCGAGCCAGCAGAAGGTGGAACAAAAGCGTAGCCACTTGCCAGACCGGAAAGAAGGGGAATCGCATAATACAGTGTGGATTTTCTGGTCTGTTTCGCAACGCTGAACACCAATGGGATCAATACCACAACACCAGCTTCAAAAAATACGGTGGTACCAATTACAAGTCCTGTAAGTCCAAGTGCCCAGCCGGCTTTTTTCTGGCCAAATTTACTGATCAATGTCTCTGCGATTCTCTGGGCTCCTCCGCTTACCTCCAGGATTCCGCCAAACATGGAACCCAGGCCTACCAGAAGCGCAATTCCCTGTAGTGTCTTTCCAACACCTTTTTCTACTGTGTCCGAGATCATCGTAAGCGGCATTCCTGCTCCCGCTCCGATGATGATAGCGGAAATCATCATTGACAGAACCGGATGAAGCTTAAATTTGATGATCAGTACCAGCAGAACCACAATTCCCACCGCCGCCGCGATCATCAGTCTCATTGGATCCGCCGCAAAAGTTGTTTCTTCCATTTCTCCTTTTACCTCCTTGATTCATCTGATGTCTTACAATCTTTCAATGAATTCATCCGACCTTTTAGGTGGCTTTTACGTCATTTTCGCTTTAGTTGCGTCTTTTTTCTTTGAATTCATCTGATGTATTTATAATATATTCTATTCTCCAAAAACGCAATACGGAATTTTATCTAAAATTTTGTATTTATTTTTGTGCAATTTAGCATTTTGACATTGATTTCAAAAAACATTATCATAAGATACAGGAATTATCACATCAGAAATGGAGCAAATCATATGACGAATTTGTTATCAGAAGAAAAAAGTCTTCCTCAAAAAATATCAGAGGACATTATTGCACTTATTTTAGAAGAAAACTTACAGCCAGGAGATAAATTACCGAATGAAACTATTCTCTCAGAACGTCTGAATGCAGGAAGAAGTTCTGTCCGGGAAGCCATGAAGCTTCTCGCATCCCGAAATATTGTTACGATCCGCCAGGGTTCCGGCACCTATATCTCATCTTCCCCTGGAATGGTGGATGACCCACTAGGCTTTACCTTTATCGGCAATAAGCAAAAGCTGATCAATGACCTTCTGGAAGTGCGCTTCCTCCTTGAGCCCCCTATTGCTGCAATGGCAGCCACACGTGCCGATAAAAAAGACATAAAAAAAATCACCGCGCTTTGCGATGAAGTAGAAGACTTATTAAAAAAACATGAAGACCATACACAAAAGGATATAGATTTTCATGCAGCCATTGCTTTGAGCAGCAAAAACGTTGTGGTTCCAAGACTGGTTCCTGTGATCAACAGCTCGATTCCTCTGTTTGTAGAGACCACCAGAGGTACACTGCTGGAAGAAACCATCGAAACCCACCGTGAGATTGCGGATGCCATTGCCGCTCATGACCCGCTCCGCGCACAGGATGCCATGTATCTGCATCTGGTTTATAACCGTAAGCGGATTCAGATGCGTTAATCGGATATTACAGATCCGCTTCGCTACTTACTTATAGCTGAATAACTGCTATCTTTGAAAAACCACAATCCACACCGCCGCCGCTATCTCATTTATGCTCTCGTTGTTTTTATAACAATATTAACATTTTTACATTATGCAAAATCCATAAAAAGGGTATCATAAGATTTGAAGCTTATACCACATCTCTTATGATACCCTATGTCTTTTTTTATAAAATTATGTATCTGTTTAATGTAACCTAAAAAACTGCCTTTTTGTGACTTATCACTTCAGCCCTGTAGTCACCTTACAATTTGTAACCTTCAGGCTTCCCTCAGAAGCAAACAGGGATAAGCTTTCTCCCGGTCTCTTGAATGCACGTGCATTCAATGCCACACCATCCACATAAATGGTGGCAATTGTATCATCCACGATCATACGGATGTTATATTTCTTTCCCGGAATCAGATCAATTGGTCTTTCCAGTCCAATATTCTGATTTGCAGGCCATGGCCAGTTCGGTTTCTTCTCGAATACATAACGGTTCTCTGTAGTATTAAATACAAACTGATAGGATTCTGCTTTATCCTTGTCCTCATAAAATCTCACGCCAAATGTTCTTGTTCCTTCTAAGAACTCCACATCTACTTCAAATTTGAAAATGTCACCAGTATTTCTTCCAACAACTACTTCTGAACTCTTAGTTGGTGTATCGATAACGAAATCGTCCTTAACAGAGTGGGCTAACTCTCAAAAACTTTGATTATCACAATTTTCTGCATTTTATAAAAATTAGCATTTACTCAAAATTTACAATTTGCTGATTGACTATATATAGAGATACTTCTTCATGATAATTTTTTCTTATAAAATGGAATAATCTCTCCTTCCTTATAAATCCCCCATTCCTTTCCTGTACTGTAAAAGCATAAAAACTTTTCAACATTTGTTTTCGGATGAAATTCAATATTGTCCTTACACAAATCAAAGCGAAATCCACTAAGCGCAACCAAAAGTCCCCATGCAGCCATAGATCTTGCATAATGATTTCCACATTCATTTTCATTATAAGGACTTCGTCTTGTCCCATCATGCCGTTTCCGGATGGTATGAACAATCTCCATTGCTTCATCAATATAGCCTTCATAAATCAAATGTACTGCAACCTGATACTCTATTCCACTCCACACCTCATCACTATACACAAACGGCTGCTTCGGCCTTCCACCTTTTGGCCATGAACACAACACTAATCCTCCCTCATCTGGATATGCATAGGTTCTTTGAACACTTTCATGTTTCTCCAAAGATTTACAATAATTATTTTTATAAATTTCATAAACAGCTCTTCTCGCATGCTCTTCTGGTAAAATATAACCAATTCCATAAAGATGTGCCAATTCCTGTCCCAGCAACTGATCAGACAAACAGCCCATACCATACTGATATTTGTAAGTATCGATTTTCTCACTAAGCAACTGCTCATAATAGCTTCCATTCCATAACAAAGCATCCATTTTACTACGTCCATGCAAGAATAACTCATGCCACGTTTTCGCTTTTTGTGCATCTCCCAAGTACTGCGCCATTTGGGATGCAGCTTCTAAAGTAGCATAGAAAATAGAATTTGTTAAAGAATTGATTCCATAAAATTCAATATCGTATGTATTATGCTGTTGTGCCTCCAACACTCCATCTTTGTCCTGATCCCAGATTTCAATAGAATGCTCCAGTGCCAGAACCACTTTATCCCAGATTTCTCTTAGGAAATTATCATCTCCTGAAAACTTCCATTCTCTATAAACTCTTAAAATGCTACCTAACTGCCCGTCTGTTGCCGGAAGCATATCCCATTTTTTCCCATCCAGTAATCTTTTTGCACGAAATGCCATATTCCCGGTTGAATCTGTTTCTTCCAAAAACTCTATTCTCCTTGCACTTCGTTCCAGATCAGGAAATAAAAATGCCATTGTCTGTGCATAATTCCATACATGCGTACAGGTTCCCGCACAGCTTCCAGCATGTTCAAAACAGCCTTCCCAGCCAAAGAAATGACCATTCGAAATTCTGAAACAGGTATTTGATCTTAATACCGTAATGGAAGAAACAAGAGATTCTATAATATCAGGATCTAAAGTTGTACTGTATAGTGCATTGGAAAATAAACTGCTAAAATGACACAATTCCTTTTCATTTTTAAAGAAATATTCCACAACATCCTTTGCACTTTTCCAAATGGTGCTGTAATAATTCTGCCATATTTTATTATGCTCCTTTTCTTCCGCCTCACGGCAATGCCCGTCAGGCCACCACCCATAACGGTTTGGAAAATACCAACCAAGGTAAAATACAAACTCTTTTGTTTCTCCAGGTATCAGTACTTCTGATGCACAAAGAGATCCTATTTTTCTAGGTGCATCCGATCCAATGACATTAGATCCAACCGCTTCCGACTTGACACACCTTGTTAATCTTCCTGTTTTTGAAAAGTTCTGCCAGAACTCTTCTGCTCCATCCCACCAACCGCCATCCTGCCAGTAGGGCTTAACTGTAATATTCTCATTTGATGAAAAAAGAGCAAGATTTCCATAATTCACACTTTTCTTATCAATTTCACTGCTTTCAAAATATAATCCGGACAACCCATCATTTTCTATAAAAGAATTAACCGGAATCCCATCCTGATACAAGCGGTCATAGCCATCATAAGATGTAAAACCTGTAAAATTATACATAGTTCCACACACGGATACGTTTACAGTCTGGTCTGAACGATTTGTAACCGAATATTTCATCTGTGCAACTGGCATCCCGGAATTTTGGCTGTCAAGGGGAATAAAAGGCGTATATGCCTGCAATTTCACTTCCAGCGGCAATTCTTCTTTTTCAAATTCATAAACAAAAAAAGGATATTTTGTTTTTATTTTACAGGATTCCATTCTGGGAAGTCCATATAAATACCCGGAAGGATACCCCAAGGCTTTGCAATACTTTTCCCTGGGTTCTGTTTCAAGTATACAACACTTCTTATTTTCCCCATTTTTTTCTGCATAATATAGGGAAAAAAATGTATATGGAATTTTAAGCCCTTTATCCGGATGATTCAACACTTCAAAATCATTAAAAGCGCCAGTATTATCTAATGAAATATTTCCAGTTCCAATGCCTCCGAGCAATGCCCGAAATGCTTCATGACGATTGGTATATATCTTTGTATTTTTTTCTATCTGTTTACTATTAAACATCTTTTCTCTCCTAAGCTTTTAAACCGGACATTACAGATGCTTGCATAATATATTTCTGCCCGAATAAATACAATAATGTTGGTACAAATAAAGACATTGTTACACCAGCAAGAACAACAGCCACGCTTCCCGTACCCATTGCTCCGCTTAATGTTTTAATTCCCAGCGGAATTGTCATTCTGTCATATTTTGAAATAAAAATAAGGGGATTGATAAAATCATTCCAAGAGTTTAAAAAAGTCAGCAATGCGGTCATGATAATAACCGACTTTGACATTGGCAAAAATATGCTGAAATAAATCCGAAATCTTCCTGCACCGTCAATATAAGCTGCATCTTCATAACTGTCCGGAATAGTTTTCATATACTGCCTTATAAAAAAGATATTTAAAGGGCTGATAATCGCTGGAAGTATCAAAGACATATGAGTTCCCACCAGTCCCATTTTGGACATTACAATATATGTTGGAATCAGCTTCGCCTGCACGGGAATCATCATTCCAGATAAAAGAATTATAAAAATAATATCTTTTCCTTTGAAATCGATTCTGGCAAATGCATACCCCGCCATGGTAGAGATAAATGTATTAAGAACAACAACTACCACCGCAATTTTTAAACTGTTAAACAACACCAACCCAAATGGAAAAATTTTAAATACCTCTTTGTAATTCTCTATATGAAAGCTTGTAGGAAAAAATGATGGCGGTAGTTTAAACGAATCCTTTGGCAATCTCAATGATGTGGAAATAATCCAGGCAAAGGGGGCCAGCATTAATATACACAGACAGATTAAAAAAACATATAATATAATCCTTGGTATCCTGCTTTTAATTTTTTTATTCATAATCATACACCACCCATTTATTCTGTCCGATATATTGAATAACCGTTATTACAAGTATGATAAGGAATAAAAGAAATGATATTGTACCACCATATCCTATATTCATATCCTGAAATGCAGTCTGATAAATTTTCAGTGCTATTGTTTTTGTTGCAGATCCGGGACCACCGTTAGTAAGCAAATAAGGCTCATCAAAAATCTGAAACACACTAACAATATTAGTAATCACAACAAAGAAAAGAGTCGGGCTCAAAAGGGGCAATGTTACATAGCGAAACTCCTGAGTTACATTCGCCCCATCAATTCTGGCAGCTTCATAATAACTTTCCGGAATATTCTGCATACCAATAAAATAGTACAAAAATGTTGTTCCAATAAATTTCCAAAAGCTGAAAATCGCTATTGTTACATAAACCATCACCTTGTCTGTCAGCCATGGTATATTGGTTCCACCCAGGAGCCGTATGAAATAATTAATGGCTCCTGTATCGGTGGAAAATAAATATCCCCAGGCAATGGCAACAGATGCAGTGGTAACAATCGTTGGAAAGTAAATTGCACTTCTGAAAAAATACTGAAGCTTTCTTGTTCTATACACACAGTATGCCAGTATCATTCCAAGCCCACAATGGATGGGACAAAGTATCAATAAGAACTTCACAGTATTTGCGAAAGCTTTCTGAAGTCCCTTATCCCCAAACATCTTTCTGATATTGCTTAATCCAATAAATTTGGGCGCATTTACAAGATTGTAATCAAAAAATGATAAAACAGCAGCCAGAATGATAGGAATTCCAACAAATAAAACAAAACTTAGAATTGCTGGAAAGAGAAAACAATATGCCGCTATATTGTCTTTTCTCTTTTTCCTTATTTTATAGCTTCCTGTATTTTTCATAAGCATCCCTCTCGTTACTTGTTAGCTTCTAAAACCTCATTCATTTCCTCTGCGGCCGCATCAAGAGTTTCCTGAACATCACTTTGATTCACGCATATTTCAGAAATAGCTGTTAAAACAATATTGGAGCATTCTGTAAACTGCGGCGGTGCACTTACAGGTTTATAAATATCAGTATTGGAATCCACATAAAACAGTTTATTATTTTCCGGAATTCCAAGTTCAGAAATTTTTTGTTCTGCCAGAGAATGCAGTGCCGGGATATTTCCAACGGATAAATATTCTCCTTCAAATTCAGCCTGTGACATCCATGCCGCCAGATTCTTAGCTTCTTCAATGTGTTTGGAATTCTTTAAGGTGAAGATTCCATCAACACCACCAATCTGCTGATTTTCACTGAATGATGGCAAGTACTGTATGGTAACGTCAGAAAAATCATCTGCTACATAATTGGCTGTTGGCCATCTTCCATAAGAAGCCATTGCAACCTGGCCATTGATAATCTGCGCAATAGGACTTACATTTTCCTCTGGAATTGGTGCATATCCATATTTATAGATAAGATCCTGCCAAAGCTGAAAAACTTCTACAGATTCCGGTGAATTAATAGTACTTTCCGTAAAATCATCGTTCATATAAGAGGCACCATTATTATACAGCCACGCCTCTGCACAGAAATATTCTCCGTATGGTACTGCAACAGCATACTGTTTTACACCGTCTTTTTCAATGGTTAATTTCTCACAATAGGAAAGGAATTCATCTTTATCCCAATCCTCACCTGGAGCCTCCAGACCTGCTTCCTGTAAACGATCTGTATTGATATGCATAACTACATTATTAAAAGAAAATGGAAATGCATAAATTTTTCCTTCATCATCCTTAAATACCTCCTGGAAGGAAGGGCTGGTATCATCTAAAATTTCTTTTGCAACATCCGGATTCGCTTCAATCCAGTCATCTATAGACTCTGCAATTCCCATATTTAAAAATTTGGACACACCCTCAATTGCCAGGATTGCACAGTCAACTTCGTCACCACCTCCAACCATAGTCTGAAGTTTCGTACAGTACTCTCCCCAGTTTCCTGCGATAAACATGGTTTCTACTTTCACTCCAGTTTCTTCTGTATATTTTTCAAGTAGTTTATCCAAAGAAGCTTTTGTCGTACCATCTCCGCACATTGCCAATGTTAAAGTTACATCGGAATCAGCCATTACCGGCATCACGTAGCTGGAACTTACCAGACCTGCTGTCATACACATACATAATAAGGTTTTTACTACACGTTTTTTCATCTTCTTCCCTCCTGTGGTTTTCGTTATCCAAACGGACATGCCGCCTGTCTGCGGCATCAGAATGAACATATTTGAAAGGCCTTTGCATACTTCACTTGATGGATTTATCATATCTTCTTTATAACGAAAAGTAAATGTACTATTGTTTGTATGCTTGTAATATTATCGTCTTTTAAACTTATATTCTTTTTATTTTCTAATTAATCATGTATAATATCTTTAAAATAAGTTATTTCTTAGTGCGAGGTATAATATGAACAAATTTTCTATATATTCCATTCGTTTTAAATATTTTATTACAACTGCTTTTTTGATCATTATCTCAATTTGCTCCTTTTTCTTTATTGCAAAACAAACTACATTAAACACTTCTCTGGAGCAGAAAAGAACCCAGGACTTATCTACTTTAAATAACTTTTCAGCCTCCGTACAGTCCTACATGTCTTCAATTGAAGCTATTGGACAAATAGTTTCTAAAGATTCTAATGTATGTACTTTTTTAGACACTGCCCTAAAAGAATCGGAATACAAAGGAAAAGAATTTTACAAACAGTTGGACAATCAGGCGCTTTGGGATTCTTACACTAATTCACTTAGTCCCATCCTTGCATTATCCGTAATGGATCCTGAATTTTTCTTTGTAGGGGAAAAAAAGCTTAACCTGGATCGTTTAAATTATTTTTTTAATTCAACTACTATGAAACCTGTTGCTATGAATCCAACAATGCTCTACTGGACAAAAACATTTTCATTGGAATTGTTAAAGGAGCACTCTGTTCACAAAGTATTTGCCCTGACAGTTCCAACATACAATTCTGATAATACTTTGCTTGGATACGTGGTATTATTTGTTGAAAACATCTTTCTTAATGACTTACTCCAAACATATACAAATGACATTTATGTTATCGAAGGTGACAACATTATTGGAGCAACAAAAGAGCTTCCTCGAAATGCAAATCTGTTTTCCGAAATGAAAATCAGCTATGCACGCCTCTTGGAGGACAGCAGTGTCATACTGCAGACTTCCGATGATTATACGATCATAACAACAAGATTTTTTTCACCCCTGGATATTCATTTGCTTCTGGTATCCTCTTATCAGGATCTAAAAAACAATCTGGCAATTCATTTTCCCCCCATGATTACTTTTGTAATATATGGAATTCTGCTTGCTTTGCTGATTGCTTTTGTATTTTCCAGACTTCAGACCAAACATATTCTGGAACTAAAGAAAATCATGAATCTCAATAAACAAGGTAATCTTACAGTACGTTTTCAGCCAAAAACAAAAGATGAAATTGCAGAATTAGGTCTTACTTTTAACTCTCTTCTCGATCGCATCCAACAGCTTATGCTGGAACAAAAGCAACACCAAAGAAGTAAGAGAAGGCTTGAATTGCAAATGATCCAAGAACAGGTAAAGCCCCATTTTTTGTACAATGTTCTTGAGATGATCAACAGCATGATTCGCTGCAATATGCAACAGGAAGCTATGGCAACAGTTGAACATCTGGCCTGTTTTTACCGAATTTCACTTAGTCACGGTTCCGGCATTATTTCAATTCAGCAGGAATTTGATTTGATAGAAAATTATTTATGCCTGCAAAAATTAAGATATATTGAATTTATGGACTATGTCCTGGCTTTCAGCCCAAATATACGAAAATACAAAGTTCCAAAACTGACCCTGCAGCCTCTTATTGAAAACTCCATTTATCATGGAATAAAAGAAAAAGACGGAAAAGGAATCATTTGTGTCAGTGGCTATTTTGAAAATGGATTTATTATAATTGAGGTATTTGATACCGGAATTGGAATTTCACCAGAAAAATTAAAAGAACTTCGTCAGTCCTTATCAGAGTCAACGGATGACAGTGACTGCCATTTTGGCATTAGTAGTGTTATAAAACGTCTGAATCTGCACTATAATGGACAAGCCTCCATTACCATAGGCAGTCAGCAAAATCAATTTACCTGCGTTACTTTATCATTTCCCGCTATTGAATATTATGAAAAAGGAGAAACAGGAATATGCTGAAAATTTTTATAATTGATGATGAATATTTTGAAAGACAATCTTTAATACGCAATATAAACTGGAGTTCTCTGGACATAAAAGTTTCCGGAGAAGCTAATAATGGACTTTCTGCATTCGAAACCATCAGCAAAGAGGCTCCGGATATTGCAATTGTCGACATTAATATGCCAAAAATGAATGGATTGGATCTAATTTCCCTCTTAAATGAAAACAACATCTCCTGTAAATATATTATTCTTACAGGATACGATGAGTTTGAATATGCACAAAAAGCAATTAAACTTAATGTTTTTGACTACATTTTAAAACCAATTAATTACGAAAACCTTGAAAAATGTTTAAGAAATCTATCCGCACAAATTTATTCTGAAAGACAACAGACTTTGCAATACACAGCAATTCAAAATGAAAACAGACAGCTTCGACTTGAACGATACTATAATGATCTTATAAACTGTAATTTTAGTTCATCAGCTGAATCTGATCTTTATGCTATAGAAGCAGAAGCTTCTCCTTTGGCCATTTTTGCAAATTATCGGGTAGCTGTATGCGCGTTAACTGATTTTAACAGTATCGTACAATTAAATGCCCTGAAAGAACACCTTCAAAACTTATATACAAATCAATCTATTGTAATTTGCCAGGACTTGCAGCAACGCTTATTTTTTATTTTTTCGGATGATAACTTACAAACAGATCTTTCTGCTTTTATTGATTCCCTTTATACCCTTATAAGTTCTCAAGGACTTCCTTGCATGTTTGGGATTGGATCTTCCTATTCACAAATCCAGCAGATTTATTTATCTTATAATGAAGCTTGTATTGCTTCACAAAACTGCATGATTCGCAATACAAATATTCTATTTTATAATGAAATACATCGTCCTTTGGTTCAGGTATTTGATGCCAAAAAGAAAAATATTATCTGCTCTCTCATTGGGAATCAAAGCCTCAATAAAATAGAGAACTTTTTTTCTTCTCTATACAATGATTTCTGCCATCAAAAGCTTCCATGGGATATTATCCTTTTACATACCATAGAACTGGTTAATATTCTCTCGGAAACTCTGAACAGACAAACGAAACTGTCTGTTTCATTTTTTCAAGAAGAAAATATTCTTAGTATTTTGAATCAGAAAAAAAATATAGCAGAATTACAGGACTGGATCACCAATTTGTACATAACTTCTATCAACCGTTTTCTTGCTTCTCCCCAATATTCCAACGTCACCCGTTGTGTAGAAGCATACATTGAAAAAAACTATTCTGATTCAGAATTATCCATTAACACAATATCAAAAGCATTATTTTTAAATTACAGTTATCTTTGCTATTGCTTTAAACGTGATAAAAATACTACCATTAATGAATATCTTACACAATTTCGAATCAATAAAGCAATTGAACTTCTGAAAAATAAAACAGAAAATATCACCTATGTTGCAGAAAAAACCGGGTTTACAAGTGCAAGTTATTTCAGCAAACAATTTAAAAAAATTACTGGTATCACCCCCAGTGAATATTCAAAGAAATCGCATTACTTAAAATAACCTAGAAATTCCCCACAATTTTACAAAGTACTCCATAATACCACCTTTTTTCATATTTCAAGCTTTTATATAATGATGTCAAAGTCAGAAAACTTTATCATTCACCAATATACAAAAGGAGGTTTTTATGAAGTATATCTCAAAGAAAGCATCTCAAATTTCTTTCCCTTTAGGTGGAATTGGAACAGGTTGTATTGGCCTTTCCGGTAACGGAAGCCTCATTGATGTAGAAATAAAAAATCGCCCTAACAAGAACTCAACTGCCGAATTTACCCATTTTGCAGTGAAGGCGGAAACTGAGCATGAAGTGCTGGATGCCCGCGTTTTGCAGGGAGATTATCCCAAAGATTACATCGGCTGCACGGAGAGACCTTTATATACTGGCTATGGTTTTGGACCGGACAGAGGTACTATGGCCGGTTTTCCTCATTTTGAAAAGGTAACTTTTAAAGGTGAATTTCCAATAGCACAGCTTCAGTTTAAACATGCCCATTTTCCCGGAGAAATTACCATGGAGGCCTTTAATCCTTTTATTCCAACTAATGAAGATGACAGTTCCATACCAGCTGCATTTTTTAAAGTACAGATAAAAAATACAACTGAAAAAGCTATTGATTATACCCTGGCACTTTCCTGCAATAATTATTATTGCCGTACCAATACATTACACTATTATGAAGAGCAAGATAGCATAAAACTTATTCATCTTTCAAACACCAATGACCGCAACACCACTGAATATGGGGATCTGACAATCGCTACTATCTGCCCCGATGTTAGTTATCAAAATTACTGGTTCCGAGGAAGATGGTTTGACAATTCTTCTGTCTTCTGGCAGGAATTTACTTCACCAGGGAAACTGCCTACACGTAATTATGAAAATTCCAGGCAAAATCCAGATTCCAATGATACTTCTGATATTGCCACACTTGCTGCACACATAAAAATACAGCCTTCCAAAATAGGTACAGTCTTCTTTGTGCTTTCCTGGTCTAATCCATATATAAATAATCACTGGAAAATCACTCATCTTGGTCTGACAAAAGAAGAAATTGAATTCAGAAGAAAGCAAAAATGGCTAAACTACTATGCTACAATTTTTAAGGACTCCAAAGAAAGTGCTATATATTCCCTAAAAAATTTTGACCGGCTTTACCAGAATACTCTTCTGTATAAAAAAGCATTGTTTTCCTCTTCCTTACCTGCCGTTGTAATTGACGCCATTTCTGCCAATATAGCTGTATTAAAATCCCCCACTTGTCTTCGGCTTAGTGACGGATCTTTCTACGCATTTGAAGGTGTTCATGCACATATGGGATCCTGTGAGGGAACCTGTACCCATGTATGGTCCTATGCATATGCGCTTGCTTTTCTCTTCCCACGGCTGGAACGTTCGGCGAGAACAAATGAATATAAATATTCCATGCAAAAGGACGGAGGAATGGGATTCCGGCTTCAGTTGCCGCTCGGAATTGGACCTACGAATCATCGTCCTGCTGCTGATGGACAATTTGGGACTATTTTACGCGTATATCGGGAATTTCTGATTTCAGGAGATTTAAACTGGCTGAAATCCATCTGGTCACAAGTAAAGCAGAGCCTGGAATTTGCCTGGAGTACGCAAAACACCGATTTGTGGGATCCAGATAAAACCGGTATTTTAACCGGCCGTCAGCACCATACTTTGGATATGGAACTTTTTGGACCTAACTCCTGGTTAAGCAGTATGTATCTGGCAGCCTTGAAAGCCTGTGTTGTCATGGCCGAAATTCTTGGCGAGCCAGAATGTGCAAAAGAATATAATAAAATATTTGAACGTGGAAAAAAAGAGTTGAATCAGACTTTATTTAATGGAGAATATTTCTGTCAGAATATTGACTTAACCAATAAAGAGCTTCTGGCCAGGTTTAACAGTGGATTTTCCGATCATGGGGCAGATGCTGTTGCCAGCTACTGGAATGACGAAATAGGTGAAATCAAATATCAGATTGGAAATGGCTGCTCTGTTGATCAGCTTCTTGGACAATGGCATGCTGATTTGCTACATCTGGGAGAAATCTTTGAGCCCTCAAAACTGGAATCTTCCCTCAAATCCATCTATAAATATAATTTTATTCCCAATCTGCGGGAACATGTAAATCCCTGTAGAATATATGGCTTAAATAGTGAACAAGGAACCATTATCTGTTCTTACCCGCCAGATCGTGCTAAGCCAAAAATTCCTGTTCCGTACGCAGAAGAAACTATGCATGGATACGAATATCAGGCAGCCAGCCATATGATCATGCACCGACATGAAAAAGAAGGTTTAACTTGTGTAGCGGCGGTAAGAAGCCGCTATGACGGAAAAAAGCGCAATCCATGGAACGAAATGGAATGCGGAAGCAACTATGCCCGTTCGCTGTCCAGCTACGCACTTCTTCTGGCTTACAGCGGATTTATTTTTGATCTGTACCATCATAAAATAGGATTCCATCCCCTAATTACAGAGAATTATTCCTTTTTCTGGTCGGTTGATTCCGGATTTGGAACCATTTCAAAGAAAAATGGCAAATTTCTATTAAAAGTACTCTATGGATATCTTGATTTAAAAGAACTTGAGCTTGATTTGTCGGAAATTAAAGAAATAAAATTAAATAAAAAGCTACTCGAATTTACTATTTCAAACGGAATAATCGTCTTGAATAAAGTTATTCGCGTTGACGCGAACCATACATTAAGAATTAAAGAAACTTTCATAGAATGAGGAGCTGGCGCGCAACAGTCCCTTTCTTGCTATAAATATCCTTTATAAGTACTGGCTGAATTCAATCTTCTTTCTCTCCATTACATGTTATAATACAACACTTATATTGTGGATTTTGCGCAAAACTTCACACCCAAAAGGTATCATAAGATCAGACCGATACATAATAAACTTCATCCAGGTGAAAGCCTTAAATATATCGCATCATCTTATGATACCTCAAAAATTATTTTACAAACGGACATGTTGCCTACTAGCAGCATCACCATATATGAGAAAGTCAGCTATTCCGCATCTGTAGAACTTCTACAGTTACCATCCGGTCTTTCATCGTAAACTATCACTTCAGCCCGGTAGTCACCTTACAATTTGTAACCTTCAGGCTTCCCTCAGATGCAAAAAGCGATAAGCTTTCCCCTGGTCTCTTGTATGCGCGTGCATTCAAAGCCACACCATCCACATAAATAGTAGCAATTGTATCATCCACGATCATACGAATGTTATATTTCTTTCCAGGGATCAGATCAATTGGTCTTTCCAGTCCGATGTTCTGATTTGCAGGCCATGGCCAGTTCGGTTTCTTCTCGAATACATAACGGTTCTCTGTAGTATTAAATACAAACTGATAGGATTCTGCTTTATCCTTGTCCTCATAAAATCTCACGCCAAATGTTCTTGTTCCTTCTAAGAACTCCACATCTACTTCAAATTTGAAAATGTCACCAGTATTTCTTCCAACAACTACTTCTGAACTCTTAGTTGGTGTATCGATAACGAAATCATCCTTCTTTTCCTCTTTGTCAAAAGCATTCCATACTGTTTCCGGAATTCTTACACCAAGAGTGCCATCCTCTTTCTGGTATACCTCATGCGCCATGAAGGTTCCTGCCCAGATGAAGTTTTCGTCATCATCATCTTTGTCTTTCGTTGCAACCCATCCAAACAGAATTCTCTGTCCATTCAGTTCAAAAGTACGTCCTGCATAATAAGCTCTGCCGTCAAATGCATCATCCTTCGGTGCGATCCATGGACCATTCAGGCTCTTGCTCATACGGTAAACCATTTTGCTTCTGTCACTGTATTCTGTCACAATATGATACCACCAGTCACCGATTTTAAACAGGTCTGGCATTTCATGCATGGTATAAAGGTCCGGCGCCCAGAAATCGCCTTCGAACTTCCAGTTTTTCAGATCCTTGGAAGTAAATTTAACAGTTCTACCGGTCTGTCTTGTTTTCGGTCCCTGCAGTCTTGCTCCAAGAATCAGTAAGTACTGATCATTTTCCTCATCACGGATCACCCACGGATCTCTCCAGTCATCTGGATCATAACCTTCCTGTGGGGTAAAGGTAAGAGCATCCTGAGTTTTGTGCCAGGTAACCAGATCATCACTATATGCATGCATCAGTACCTGAGACGGTTTTCCAAGAGCTGGATAATCACGGTTGTAACCAGTGTAGAAAATATGATACTGTCCTTCTGCTTCAAAAACGCTTCCTGCGAAAATAAACTGATCCTGCTCTTCGTCAGTTCCTCTTGGAATTGCCACACCACAGTCTTCGTAGTGAACAAAATCCGAGGTTGTTGCTAAATCCCAGCCAAATGGCTCTCCAAATGGTCCCGGTTTTCTGGTATCTCTCTGATGATATAAATAGAATTTATCCCCATGTCCAAATGGCATACAATCGCCGAACCAGGTTTTCGGAAACTGATAGTATAATTTCTGCATAATAATATATTCTCCTTTTCTTTACAGGCATATATCTGCCCTTAATCTGCAAATTTTATTTAAATACTCATCCCTTCACAGCACCGGCTGTCATACCTGCAAGCATCTTCTTGCTGCTGAAGAAATAGAAAATAAATACTGGGAGTACTGTAACTGTTATTGCCGCAAAGGTTGCGCCCCAGTCAGTCAGTCCCATACTTCCCACGAAGTCATTCAGACCCAGTGTAATTGTTTTCATATCTGTTGATCTTGTAAATGTATAAGCATTGATATATTCATTCCAGCAGAAAACAGCCTGCATGGTAGCTACGGTAATGATAGAGTTCAAGGACATTGGAACTACCATTTTGAAAAAGCAGCCCATTGGAGAACATCCGTCAATAATAGCAGCTTCCAGCATTTCCTCAGGGAAGAACTTGTTAAAGGAATAAAACAGCTGGATAGAATAGGATAATGAAAATGCAATCTGAGGTATAATAATTGCCGGATATGTATTGATCAGTCCCATTTTATTAAAAATAGTGAACAAGGGAATCAAGGCAACCTGCATAGGAAGCATTAATCCAAGCATGAAATAGTTCAGGATTACTTTTCTTCCTTTGAATTTAATTTTACTGAGTGCAAATCCAGCCATCAGTGCAAATAAAAGCAAAGGAACTAATACACCGATTAAAACGATAATACTGTTTTTAAAATAAGTGGGCATATGACTCTTGGTAAAAACATTAATAAAGTTTGTTAATACCCACTTAGATGGAAGTGCATATGCCGGAAGCTTTCTAAAATCATCCAGGGATTTAAAACTGGAGGTAAATACATAGAAGAAAGGGTACACCTGCATAATGACCAGGAGTAACGCAATGATCCATTTAATAATGCCCGGAATGGAAATTTTTTTCTTTTTCATTCGTCTTCCCCCTGTTCTGAAAATTTACGGAACAATAATCCTACTACCATACAAATGATTACGATCATAATGGCTACGGCACTTCCGTATCCATACTTCATACTGCTGAATGCCTGTTTGTACATGTAAGTTGTCATAAGCTCGGAAGCATTTCCAGGTCCGCCATGTGTCAGCAGGTATGAGAATTCAAAAGATCTTAAGGATCCATTTAATACCAGAAGGCAGTTGGCAATGATAACCGGCTTAATGTACGGAATTTTTACATACAGATATTCCTGCCATACTGCTGCTCCGTCAATCAGTGCTGCCTCGCCCAGTTCGTCCGGTACACCAATCAGTGCTGCATAGAAAATAACCATATACAGTCCAAGATATTTATAAGCCTCTACAAATGCTGCCACGTACAGTGAAACCTGAGGATTTGAGATCCATTCCATAAACTTAAATGAAGGATTCACAAATGATAAAATCTGATTCACGATTCCAATTGGAGTTACAGAAAACAGCTTTGTAAAAATCTGACAGATTGCAACGGATGAAATTACGACCGGGATGTAATATAAAGTCTGTAAAGCAACTCTGCCTTTTTTGATTCTGGAAAGAAGGATTGCAAACAACAAACCTCCAAATACCTGAATTGCCACATTGATAATGGTATAAATGATCGTATGCCATATCGTAGAACGGAACACCGTATCCTGTGTTAAAAGCTCTGCATAGTTTTTAAATCCCACATAGATTTTTTCACCTACACCACTCCAGTCAAAAAAGCTGTAATAGCCTGCCCATACAATGGACACAATAACAAATGCAGTATAGATAAGGAATGCAGGAAAAAGGAACATAAAAATTACTGATTTTTTTCCAAATGCTTTCTGCATGTGACTCCCTCCTTTCTTTAAAAGAGACTGACGATTAATCCGCCAGTCTCATTCCTGCATGTTCAAAATCCTTTATTTAACAAAAGAATCACAGGTTTCAATAAATTCATCTGGTGTAGTAATTCCCTGCGCCAGTTTCTGCTGCTCATCAACAATCTTAGTCAGCACATCAGAATCAAGTTTATCATCCCAGGAAGTCCATGCTGTTTCCGCATTTTCGAACATTGGCTGAACATCGTAGAATAACTGTGGAAGTCCTTCTGGAATTGTTTCATCACTAAATGGTGAAAAAATCTGTACCTGATTGTAGCATACATCAGAATAATTCTCGCACATGTAGTCAAAGAACTCCTGCATGGTATCATCATAGGTAGCCTTGTTGAATGCTTCTGCGAATCCTGCATGAACAGGAACGTTTGTAGACATATTGTCCATTCCTTCTGTATCCGGTACCGGGAAGAATCCAAGCTGACCATTATCATACATTTCTTCTGCCATGCTAAACTGTCCGGAACCTGTATAGAAAATCGCTCCTGTACCACCGAAGAACAGGTTACTTGCGGATGTGAAGTCTACGCTTGCAAATCCAGGCTCAAAATATCCTTTTGTTCCAAGATCAGCAAGAAGATTTACTGCATATTTCGCAGACTCGTTTTCACTAAAGGAATCTGTTCCTGCCTGATATCCCTGGATAAATTCAGGACCTGTTACTCTCCATGGAGAGAAGGAAAGATATCTCATAAGCTGCCATGCATCGGATCCTCCTACAATTACCGGAATCTCACCCATATCTGCGATTTTCTGGCAATCCTCTTCAAACTCTTTCCAGGTCGTTGGTGCTTCAGTAATTCCAGCATCTTCAAAGATGTCTTTTCTGTACATAAAAAACTCACAATACAGTGCCTGTGGGAACAAATACAGATTTCCATCATCTGCATCAGTAAGGAAATCACGAATTGCTCCGTTTAATTTATCTGCATATCCGTTTCTTTCCAGTTCTGCGCCTACATCAACCAGAGCATCAACATCCTTGCAAGCTGCAGATAGTGCTCCATTCGGGCATCCAAAGATATCCGGAAGTGTATCACTGTTGATGTACATCTGCAGTTTTGTGAAGTAATCCTGTTGATCGTTTACAAGTTCAATTTCGTAGTCCAGACCTTTCTCTTCGCAAAAATTTTTCAGCAGATAATCAAAAGTCAAAAACTGCTCTGATGATTCCGTTCCTTTTAACAACGCAGTGATTTTTGTTCTCTCGCTGTCTGCTGAAGCTGTCATAGCTCCCATTCCTGTCATAAGACCAGCTGTCATAGCTGCTGTCAATGCAAGAGATACCATTTTTCTCATTTTTTTCATTTTCCTTTTCCTCCTTTTATTTTAGGTTTCCTCTCTTTTGATGATTTTATTTTACCTTCTGGTGCTTCTATAAACAATTGGAAATAAACGTAAAAATGGGAGATTTGTACACAGTTTCCTTTTGTGCACAAAACTCCCATTGTCTTTAGATATGCTTACGAAATTCATTAGGAGTGATACCATATCGCTTTTTAAATACCTTGATATAGTATCCGAAATCCTTATATCCTACCATTTCCGCTATTTCATATTGCTTATAACGATCATCTGCGATCAACTGCTCCACATGCTTAAAGCGAACATCTGTCAGATATTCCAGAAAGCTTTTTCCAGCATATTTCTTCAGAAGCCGGCTGATATAGGTTCGGCTTATATGGAACTTCTCTGTAAGATCATCCATTGAAATATCCTCAGCATAATTTTTCTCAATATACGATAAGATGCTTTGAACCAGCTTCCTGTTCCGCTCATCTGAGCCTTCGGTATTCTGCTTGATCAATGTTCCAAACAGATTAAACATACAGGTTAGAACCTCTTCTGTAGTTTCACACTGAGAAATACGTTTTACTCCATCCTGCAAAACAGAAAAATTCCAGTTTTTATTATGTATTTCACTGTCTACTGCACAGGTGTATGGAAACTTCATGCATCCAAACAGCAGATCCATTGCTGCAAATTTAACAGCCGCTCCATCTTCCGGTGCTTCTGCAAAAATCTGACGCAATTCATCTTCCGCTTTTTCGAAGCTCTCCTGAAACAGAGTCATCATAAAATGCATTCTTTCTCCCGGCGTAATTACAAAATCCTTCTGTTCCTCATATTGCAGGTCTTCATATTTCAGAATAATGTTTGTGCCAAGATAAATACACTGTCTGCAGGCTTTCTGGGCTTTTCGGTACTGGGCATTTGCCTGGTACTCATCTTCTGAAATATCACTGATTCCAAAATTCATATATGCCTTCAGATACCGTTCCACTTCTTCCTGAATTTTTCCACAGGCCTGAAGTGCAAGATCCATACATTTCTGATTTTCTTCCTCTTTTGCAAACAGAAGGATAAAATTGTACTCAGCTGTAGCAGTGTTGTAATCACTTAATACCTGTATGTTGTAATTGTTGAAAATCTCCTCAAAAATATTGATACAGGCAAATTCTTCAATCCATTTGTCACCTTCGTGAAGCCGTTTCTCCCCGATTATTTTTCTTCCAACACATACAATGTATTTTTCAATGGTCAGTTTAAGAGATTTCGCTTGTTCCTGCACCACACCTTTTCCCTGAATTCTTCCATAGAGAAGGTTTCCTGCAAATTTAGATCTCAACTCTGGTACAGACTGATTAAAATATTTCTGTAAATCCCGAACCTCCTGCTGTTCATCTTTTTTTGCATGTATCTCTTCTGCAAGCCGGGCCGCCATATTTTTTAATTCCTCATAGTCAATTGGCTTCAGCAGATATTCCTTCACACCAATAGTGATTGCTTTTTGAGCATAGGCAAAGCTGTCGTAACCTGTCAGAATTACAATAACCGTATCCGGATACATCTCATGAGCCCGTTCCGCAAAATCCAGTCCATCCATTCCGGGCATCCGAACATCTGTAAGAATCAGATCCGGTTTTATATGCTCCAGCTTTTCCAGTCCTTCCAGACCATTTTTTGCAGTAGCTGCTACCTGATATCCATAATCAGACCAGGGAAAAGAGCACAAGCCATCCAGAATAATATACTCATCATCCAATATCATTACCTGAAGTTCCATCTTCCATAATCTCCTTCGCTTTTTTCAACGGAATTTCCAACACTACCAGAGTTCCCTTTTCTTGTTCCGATGTGATTGTCATTTTGGCTTTTCCGTGATATACATATTCAAGACGTTTTTGTACTGCATAAATTCCCAGATTCGTATGTGTTCTTTCTGCCTTATGTTCCGGTTCTTCTTCCATTTTTAAAAGAGCTTCCAATTTCTCTGCAGATATTCCCACACCGTTATCCTTTACCTTAAACACAGCCATATCATCCTGGATTTCTCCTGAAATATAAAGGAAACAGTCCCAGGTAGCGTTTTCAACTCCGTGAACAACCGCATTTTCAACCAACGTCTGTATTACCATCTTAGGAATTTCCAGTTCATCCAGTGCTTCATCCAATTCAATGTAGGAAGTAAATTTATCTCCATATCTTGTTTCCTGGATAAAAAGATAATCTTCAATATATTTTATTTCTTCTTTCACACGCACCATACTTCGTTTATTGCTGATGCTTGCCCTCATAAGATTACTGATTGCAGTTACCATCCTGCAGATATTTTCTTCCCCTTTTTTTCTGGCCATCCAGTTAATTGTATCCAACACATTGTAAAGAAAATGTGGATTAATCTGTGCCTGCAATGCCTGAAATTCTATATCTTTATTTACCATTTCCATCTCGACGATCTGCTTCAGCAGTTTTTCAATCTTCTCAATCGTCTGGTTGAAAACAGAATTCATCGCTCCGATTTCATCTGTTCGTTCTTCCGGGAGGCGCACTGAGAAATCTCCTTTGGCAAATTTTTTCATTGCATTGCTTGTTCGTTCAATAGGTCTTGTAATTCCACGCGCCATAATATTTGCAAGAAATACACATAGCAGAATGCTGATTCCGATTAACAGTACAGTGGTTTTTTCCAGTTCCCGCGCCGTTTTCTGCAAAAAGCTGGTAGGAATCATTCCCACAACCGTAAGTCCCGTATCAGAGCTTGTCTGGTAAACGAGATTGTAAGCTTTCCCGTCCAGATTAAGCCGAAGGTTTCCGGAATTTCCATTAATCTGATCTACCCACTTCTGATCCTTCAAATCTGTATTTTCACCGGCACTTTCCAGCAGAATGTTGTTATCCTGATCCAGTAAAAATATATGTGCAGACAGGGACTCCTGTGCTGTAAGCGTCATTTTCTTCAGATAGCTGATTTTTATAGAAGCCCGCAAAACTCCAAGAGGTTCCATAGTCAATACATCTTTTATCTGTTTAGCCATATAAATCAGATTTTCGTCCGCTGCATTATAGTAAACACAGCGTCCATTTGCATTTTCTGCCATTGCGCAGGAAATTTCGGAGCTTTCTTCATTAATCCCTCTGTCATTGGAAAGAAGATGGTTTGCACCATTGTATCCATACAGCTGAATGTCATTCATATATATGCTTGTGTAGCCTTGCAACAGCAGCCTTCTAATCTGACCAGCCCTTGAATAATAAGAATATAGCTCGGAGCCATCAGATTTATATGGTTTATCTGACTCCAGTTCCTCCTGCACGATACTATTATTTGCGATATACTCAAATGAATTTTCCACCATATCGAAATAATGATCCAGATTAACAGACAACTCATTAATCACTCCTGCCGACTGTTTCACAGTCTGCTCTGTTACGATTTCAGATGCAGACATAAACTGGAAAAAGCTGGCTGCCAAAAGCACAACCAACGTAATGCCTAGTGTACAATACAGATATTTTCTCTGAATTGAAAGATTCAGAAACCATTTTTTTAACTGTTTCATTTTTCCATCCACCTTATAAAAGCCGGTACATTGTTTCAGGCAATGTACCGGCTTCCTGTTATAAATATCCTTTATAAGTACTGACTGAATTCAACCTTCTCTTTGTTCGGACCTTCAATAGTGAAAAACTTTACTCCATTTTCCCAGAATGGTAAAAAATGAATACTGTCCTGTGTGGTATTCAAACCAGCCTGGTTAATGTACTGATAAATTTCTTCTATATCCTTAACATCGAGTGCAACATGATCAATTGCTCCAGCACGAAGGACTGCTGCATGATTCTCATAGGCTTCCACAACCAGAGTTCCAAGCTTCAGAAATACAACCTTCTCGTCTGCCTCTTCATTAACTGTTTCAAAAGCTGTTTCAAAACCCAGTTTATGGTAAAAATCTACAGTTTTATCAATATCGTTCGTTGGAATTCCAATGTGCTGGACACCTGTTGAATAGTTTTTCAAATCCATTTCGATCTCCTCCTTTGTAATGAACAAGCAACAGCTTTTTTACAATATACGCACAAGTTTTCCTGTTTGTCAAGATTTACGCTTGTTCAAAATCCAAAATCCTCATAATCCTCTGGCAGAAATCTGTGATAAATGAAATGGAATCCCTCATCCTTAAAGCAGTAATAATAGGTATCATCCGCCTTATCCAGGAAACGGATATAGAAATCAAATTCTCCATTGTCCATTTCCTGACTTTCTGTTTTTTCCCAGTAAGAAGTAAACAGGTCAAGTAATTTCACCTTTGTGCAGTCATGCTTCTGAACCAGTTCGATGAGCACTTTGATAAATTCATTCTCTTTCATATTCTCATGCACATAAACGCTTCCAGGCTCCGGAATATAAAAACAGAATCTGTCCCCTTTATGAGACACCGCCACATTTCCCAGCTTGGAAGTCAGCTCTTCCGGCAGATTCTGCAGACGAGCCAACATTTCTTCTGCACTGTCCTGCACAGAAAAAAAATGATTTAGGGAAGATAGCGGATAATATAAGTGAATCTTCTCTTCCTTAAAGCCAAGCTTAGCCTGTTCTTCCTTTATTACATCTATTAAACTATTTTCCAGCTTCTTAAATCCAGTCATAAGTTCTCCTACTTCCACTAAAAAGCGGCCTTACATCCCATTCTTTCAGCTGAATGCTTCCGCTGCTTTTTCAATCAATTGACAATTTTCTTCTATTATGAGTGTTTTCTTTGCTTTTTTATAACAAAAATCACAATTATATAATGTTTCGTTTCAGTCTTTCATATTCTACCATACTTCCAGGTTCGCCGCAACTTACTTTTTCACTTTATAAACCACATACTCATGACTGAAATGATACCCCAGTTTCTCTGCCAGTCCTACTGACATTTTGTTGGCTGCATCCCAGTTTGGATAAAGCCCGCGTTTGTCACACTCCAGAAGCAGCCGCGCCGCTCCGATATATGCAAGACCTTTTCTCCGGTAGTCCTCACGGGTTACTACCTCAATTTCAATTCCACCATGACATCCAAGATTCTCGTCACTTCTTCTGCCATAACCAGAATAAGAGGAAATTCCGGCGACTACTTCCCCGCCCGTTAAAATGCAAACACCAAGTCCATACTCTTTGTATTGACTATAGCTTTCGTAGTTTGCTGTCAAATCCTTACTCCACTGTGTATCTCTGCAAATTTCAAAAAGCTCCTGATCGATCAGTCTCATCTCATACTCTCCTGGCAAACTCTGTGCTACCTTCTGAAGCTGCTTTAAATCAAAGATTCCAGGTTCCTTTTTGATTGCATAACGGATCGCTTTCTCTGCCTTCTCCCCGTAACATTCCACAATCATCTGTGCCCAGTCATCATTTTGCGGAACCAGAATCACTTCCTCTGATGCACTGTTTGTCAAAGCTCCGGAAATGATCTCTGATTTTGGTTTTCCACTCAGGAAGCAGAAATCCCCAAGCATAACAACACCACTCTCCGGTTTTTCCAGAGAATCCACATATATTTTCCCCATCACTCCCTGCAATGCGGACCAGACTACACTATCCTGCCAGCCTGCGAAAAGAGCACTGGCTCTGCCCGTTTCTTTTAATTCATAAATCATATTCATCCCCCTTACGTAAATCAGGCGAGAGACCTTTGCCTCTCGCCATCCTTATATGAAAGCCATCTGTTCCGCATCTGCGAAACACTTTATGGTTCTATATATTTATCATTTGAAAAAGTGTACCCATTCTTATATTTCACCGTTAAATAGAATGTTTCTTTTCCATCTGTAACCTTTACAAAACAAATATTATTATCATCAAATTTGTCGGTAATGTCAATACTCTGATTATGAAAATAAACCCATACGCTTCCATCTTCTTCGTATTCTACATCAGGAGAATTGATTTCCTCCATAAGCTCTTCCGCTGTAAGAGCGCGCTGAGTTCCGTCAGCATCAATAGATACTCCACCGCCACCGGTCTGCTGAAGTGTGCCATCCTCATTATAGTATTCCATGGTATAAGTACCGTCATTGGAAACATCTAAGGTCGCCTGCGTCTGATCGCCATGGAGCCATATCTGAACCGTGCGCTGGATGCCTCCAACATTCGCTGCATATGCAGTACCTGTTCCTCCAAGGATAATACAGCCTGCAATCACTGCAGCTGCAGTTTTCATTTTTGTTCTTTTCTGTAATTTTGCCATATTTTCAACCTCCTGTAATGAGCCCTTTGAAGTCTGCAATACGGAAAAAGCTTTTTTATATTTTTCACCATTCGTCATTTTCCCATTCCTCCTTTAAAGAATCCTTAAGCAAGGCTCTTCCCCTGGAAAGCCGAACCTTTATATTGCTTTCTGAAAGCTTCAGGATTTCGGCGATTTCCCTGACGAGATAATCTTCGTAATAAAACAAGTGAATCACAATGCGGTACTTGTCCGGAAGCTTCATTACCTCTTCAAACAAATCTCTTGACTGGGAATCTGGAAAAGAAAGAGTTTCCATATAATCCTCCAGAGAGCATTTATTTTTCTTCCAGAAAGTCCTGTTTATATTTTTCGCCTTATTGATAACCACACGAAGGAGCCATGCCCGGATGTGCTGCTCATTTTCAAATTCTTTTCTGCTGGTGTAATACTGAACAAACGTCTCCTGAACAGCATCCTCCGCATCCATCTGATTCTGACAAATATTAAACGCTGCGGTGAAAAGATTGTTCTGGTAGAGCTGGATCAGCTGTTGAACTGGTTGTCTCATGAGAACTCCTCTGGCTGCTGATCAGTATGAAAAGCAGCGGTCTGTTATTTTCTTGTGTCGGGTACCTTCACTAATTATACAAATAAAGAGGGAGAAAGGTTACAAAAAATTTTAACT
>ERZ827101.198-NODE-198-length-99490-cov-16.242701_pt1 | contig 99490 bp, 85 predicted proteins | sample MGYA00519869_ERZ827101 | MGnify/ENA primary metagenome ERZ827101 (study PRJEB31778, sample SAMEA3449256) | human gut metagenome | biome: human gut; feature: human-associated habitat; material: faeces | place: United Kingdom | collected 2010/2012 ...
CCGCGGCCCCCGGCACCATCGAGTGCAAGTTCTGGGGTCTGGGCGGCGACGGTACGGTGGGTGCCAACAAGAACTCCATCAAGATCATCGGCGACCATACCGACAAGTACGTTCAGGCGTACTTCCAGTATGACTCCAAGAAGACCGGCGGCGTGACCATCAGCCACCTGCGCTTCGGCGATCACCCCATCCGCAGCCCGTACTATATCAACAAGGCTGACTTCGTGGCCTGCCACAACCCCAGCTACGTGACCAAGGGCTTTAAGATGGTGCAGGATGTCAAGCCCGGCGGTGTCTACATGATCAACTGCCAGTGGGACTTCGACGAGCTGAACCACCACATGGACGCCGCCTCCAAGCGCTATATCGCCCAGAACAACATCCAGCTCTACACCATCGATGCCATTGACCTGGCCATCGAGATCGGCATGGGCAAGCGCAACAACACCATCCTCCAGTCCGCGTTCTTCTCTCTGGCCAAGGTCATGCCCGAGGAGGAGGCCATCACCTACATGAAGGAGAAGGCCAAGGCCTCCTACCTGAAGAAGGGCCAGGACATCGTGGACATGAACTACAAGGCCATCGATCTGGGCGCCACCGCCTATAAGAAGATCGACGTGCCCGCCGACTGGGCCAACGCCGTGGATACCAAGCCCGCCAAGGAGCTCAAGGGCAAGCCCGAGCTGGTGAAGATGGTCAAGGATATCCTGGAGCCCGTGGGCAAGATGGACGGCGACAGCCTGCCCGTTTCCGCCTTTGTGGATCATGTGGACGGCCAGTTCGAGCTGGGCGCCGCCGCCTATGAGAAGCGCGGCGTGGCCGTCTCCGTCCCCACCTGGGACGCCGAGAAGTGCATCCAGTGCAACCAGTGCGCCTACGTCTGCCCCCACGCCACCATCCGTCCCTTCGCCCTCACCGCTGACGAGGCCGCCAAGGCCCCCGAGGCTGCCAAGATCGTGGATGTCAAGGCCGGCAAGGGCAAGGGCACCTATCAGTTCACCATGGCCATCAGTCCGCTGGACTGCATGGGCTGCGGCGTCTGCATCGGCGCCTGCCCGGTGAACGCTCTGTCCATGGTCGCCCAGGAGGGCGAGCTGCCCCAGCAGGACGTGTTCGACTACTGCGTGGCCGAGGTGTCCGAGAAGAAGGATATGCAGGACAACACCGTCAAGGGCAGCCAGTTCAAGCAGCCCATGCTGGAGTTCTCCGGCTCCTGCGCCGGCTGCGCCGAGACCAGCTACGCCCGTCTCGTCACCCAGCTGTTCGGCGACCATATGTATATCTCCAACGCCACCGGCTGCTCCTCCATCTGGGGCGGTCCCGCGGCTACGTCTCCCTACTGCACCAACAAGGACGGCCACGGCCCCGCATGGTGCAACTCCCTGTTCGAGGATAACGCCGAACACGGTCTGGGTATGTTCACCGGCCAGAACAAGATCCGCGAGGATCTGGCCGACGAGACCCGCCAGCTGATCGCTGTGGAATGGGCCCGTCCCGAGCTGAAGGCCGCTGCCCAGGCGTGGCTGGACACCATGAACGACGGCACCGCCAACGCCGAGCCCGCCAAGGCCTACGTCAAGGCGCTGGAGGAGAGCATCTGCACCGTGGAGGAGCTGGCCGCCATGCCTCAGCTCGCCGCGCACGCCGCCGAGCTGAAGGCCAAGGGCGCTCTGCTGTGCGACTGCGCCGCCTGCACGCTGGCCGCCGATATCCTCAGCAAGAAGGAATACCTGGCCAAGAAGTCCATGTGGATCTTCGGCGGCGACGGTTGGGCCTACGATATCGGCTACGGCGGTCTGGACCACGTCATCGCCTCCAAGCAGGATGTCAACATCTTCGTGTTCGACACCGAGGTGTACTCCAACACCGGCGGACAGGCCTCCAAGGCGTCCAACATCGGTCAGGTGGCCCAGTTTGCCGCCGCCGGTAAGGAGGTCAAGAAGAAGAGCCTCTCCGAGATCGCCATGCAGTACGGCTACGTGTACGTAGCCCAGGTGGCCATGGGTGCCAATCCCGCCCAGACCATCAAGGCCATCACCGAGGCCGAGGCCTATCACGGCCCGTCCCTGATCATCGGCTACAGCCCCTGCGAGATGCACTCCATCAAGGGCGGCATGATGAACTGCCAGAAGGAAATGAAGAAGGCCGTGGACTGCGGCTACTGGAACCTGTTCCGCTACAATCCCGACGGCGGCGACAAGAAGTTCACCCTGGACTCCAAGGCCCCTGCCGGCGGCTATCAGGAGTTCCTGATGAACGAGGCCCGCTACTCCCGCCTGACCCGCGAGTTCCCCGAGCGTGCGGACGTGCTGTTCAAGCGCAACGAGGACGAGGCCAAGGCCCGCTACGAGCACCTGCTCAAGCTCATCGATATGTACGACAAATAAGCCGTATCTCCTCACAGCACAAAAAGAGACAGCCCTACGGCTGTCTCTTTTTTGCGTTTTCCCTTCCGCTGTCAAAACTTGTCAAGCGCCCATATTTTTCCTTGACGATACACCATTCATGCAAGTATAATATTTCCATTGTGTATTCCCAAACCGACAGAAGGGGAGAGCTCCATATATGAAAAACCGCATCCTCGCCGCGCTGCTGGCGCTGGTCCTCGGCGTGCCGCTGTACCTGCTGGCCGCCGACGCCGCCCCCACCGCCGCGGCCAAAACCGTTTCCTCCGCCGCACCGGCCCAGGCCGTGGCCCTGCTGAAGGCCCTTCCCTCCGCGGAAGACCTGGCCGCCGCTATGACCCCGGAGACGGACGCCGCCGCCATGATCGCCCAGACCAGGGCCGACCTCCAGCGGGAGATCGAGCGCCAGACCGGCCCCAAGGGCATCGACCTGAGCTGGTGGCAGAGCCACTACAACGACATCATCGGCTACATTTACAGCCCCGGCACCCCCATCAGCTACCCCATCGCCTACGACGGCAACAACGAGTATTACCTCCACCACGATCTGTACGGCAATTACAGCGAATACGGCACCATCTTCCTGGACGCCCGCGTGCCCAGCGACTTCTCCGGCCACAACAACGTGCTCTATGGCCACCATATGTCCGACGGCTCCATGTTCGCCTCCATCTCCAACTATAAGCAGCAGTGGTACTACGACGCCCACCCCTACTTTTTCCTCTACACCAACGCCGGCAAGTACCGGGTAGACCTGTTCGCCGGCATCGTTGTCCCCGGCACCCACGAGGTGTTCAGCACCTCTCTCTCCGCCGACCAGCTCCAGCGCTTCATCAATAATTCCACCTTCTACTCCGGCAAGGGCGTCCCCTCCGGCCAGATCGTGACCCTCTGCACCTGCTCCTACGAGGCGGCCAACTACCGCTATGTGGTCCTGGGCGAGCTGGTCAAGCTGGAGGACGCCCCCGCCGACACCGCCACGGAGGCCGCCGCATGACCCACGAAGAACAACAAGCCCTTTTTGACACCATCCTCCGCCGGGCCAACCGCCCCGGCAGCTTCAATGTGGAAAACGGCATCCGCCTGACATCCCTGTCCGACGGCGGTGCCGAGGGCGAGGTCCGCCTGACCGCCGGCCACCTGAACCCCCTGGGCATCGTCCACGGCGGCGTGTACTGCACCCTGCTGGACCAGGTGGCCGGCGCCGCCGCCTGCACCCGGGGCAGCCGCGGCCTTACGGTGAACTGCGAGACCCGCTTCCTGGGCATCGCCCAGGGCGACGTCCTCTGCGGCCACGCTCAGGCCATCCACATGGGCCGCACCCTGGTGGTCATGCACGCCTGGGTCACCGACAGTCAGGATACCCTCTGCGCTGACGGCACCTACACCTTCCGCATGAAGCCCGGCTTCCCGGAGGACTGACCTCCCGGCGCCCCTTTCCCGCCCCTCGCAGCGCCCCCCCTCGGGGCGTTTTTCTTTTCCGGTTGCAATCCCCGCCCAAATAGTCTATCATAACAGCAGTACATTATCCCGGAGGAAACACTATGTGGTATGTCATCCTGCTGGCCGTCTGCATCGGCGGCGACCAGCTTCTCAAGTGGTGGGTCACCTCCCACCTGGACGTGGGCCAGTCGGCCCCGCTGCTGCCGGGCATCGTCCGGCTCACCCGCCTGCACAACACCGGCGCTGCCTGGAGCAGCTTCTCCGGCAAGACCGGCCTTCTGGCCGCCGTCACCATCGTCCTGATGGCCGCCGTGGTCTATTTGGTGGTAAAGAAGATCGTCCGCCACCCCCTGGGCCTTACGTCCGCCATGCTGGTGCTTGGCGGCGGCGCAGGCAACATGATCGACCGTCTCTGCCGCGGCTACGTGGTGGATATGTTTGACCTGGAATTCATGTCCTACCCCATCTTCAACCTGGCGGATATCTTCGTTGTCATCGGCGTCCTGCTGGGCGCGGTGTACTACCTGTGGTTCTACGACAAATACGACAAGCCGAAAAAGGAGCCTGACCATGACGCGGGAGCTGACAGCCGCAACTGAACACGCCGGCGTCCGCCTGGACGCCTTCCTCTCCGCCGACGGCGCGCTGACCCGTTCCCAGGCCGCCCGCCTGATCGCCGAGGGCCGCGTCCGTGTCAACGGCAAGCCCGCCGCCAAAAGCGCCCGCCTCTCCGGCGGTGAGACGGTCACCGTGGACGTTCCCCAGCTCCGCGAGACGGCCCTGCCCCCCCAGGACATCCCCCTGGACGTGGTCTATGAGGACGACGACGTCATCGTGGTCAACAAGCCCACGGGCCTGGTGGTCCATCCGGCCCCCGGCCACCCGGACGGCACCCTGGTCAACGCCCTGCTCCACCACTGCGGCGACAGTCTCTCCGGCATCGGCGGCGAAAAGCGCCCCGGCATCGTCCACCGCATCGACCGCGATACCAGCGGCCTCATCATCGCCGCCAAAAACGACGCCGCCCACCTGGCCCTCAGCGCGCAGCTGAAGGACCACTCCCTCTCCCGCACCTACGAGTGCCTGGTGACCGGCAATATGAAGCAGGACAGCGGCACTGTGGACGCCCCCATCGGCCGCAGCAGCGCCGACCGGAAAAAGATGGCCGTGGTCCCCACCGGCCGCCGTGCCGTCACCCACTGGGAGGTCGTCGCCCGTTACCCCGGCGTCACCCACCTGCGCTGCCGTCTGGAGACCGGCCGCACCCACCAGATCCGCGTCCACATGGCCTACATTGGCCACCCCATCCTGGGCGACACGGTCTACGGCGCCAAAAAGCCGGTCCCCGGCCTCACCGGCCAGTGCCTCCACGCCACCGGCCTGCGCTTCGTCCACCCCCGCACCGGCGAACCGGTGGAGCTCCACTGCCCCCTGCCGCCCGAATTCACCGCCATGCTTCAAAAGCTGCAAAACAAGTCCCAGTAAGCTGTGCAGCCGAAAAGAAGGCAAAAGGACCGGCCCCGCCGGTCCTTTTTTCGTCCCCCGCCCGCAGCCGGCGCAGCGGGCTATTTCGCGCCCCGGCGCGAGCGCTTTCTTTGTCTCCAACGGCCCCATTTCTTCCAACAGCGGAAGAAATGGGGGAAAGAACGCCGGCAGAAACTGCGTTTCTGCACTTCCTCAGCGCGCTATGCCTGTTCGCTGCCGCCCGCGCTTTCCCTCACGTAACCGGCGTTTTCCTGATCGTTGTCGTTCCCCCGACTGTGCCAGCACAGCTTTCCGCTGCCGCTGCCCGTTACTCCGGCAAAAATTATTCGTTCTGCCGCGTCGTAGGCTAAGGAATAATTATACTCCGTGCCCAACGGGCACACCTACCTTTGCCGACGTGCGTCGGCAAAGGCGCGATTTGATAATCGCCACTCGATCAGCGCACCAACCCCTACCCCCACTGCTGTCAGCGGCAGCGGCGCAAGCGGTACAAGCGATCCCTGAACCGACAACAATGTCACCCACCGCACCAATTCCGCGAGATCAGCACCGCCAATTTTGCATGACCCACAGCGCGCCAAGGGGTCCTTAGACCGTAGGTCTAAGCGACTTTCTTTCCCACATTTCTTTCTTCGCAGAAAGAAATGTGGCCGCCGGAGGCCGCCTCCCCGTCAGGGGGGAAACCGACTCGCCGCCGCAGCGGCGAAACCCTCCCCGCGCCAAGGGATCCTTAAACCGTAGGTTTGAGTGGTTTTCTTTGGTAACTTTCTTTTTACAAAAAAAGAAAGTTACTCGTGCCGGGGCACGAAACGCCCCAGCTTGCGCCCGCAGGCGCAACGCCTGTTCGCTGCCGCCCGCGCTTTCCCTCACGTAACCGGCGTTTTCCTGATCGTTGTCGTTCCCCCGACTGTGCCAGCACAGCTTCCCGCTGCCGCTGCCTGTTACTATGGTAAAAATTATTCGTTCTGCCGTGTCGCAGGCTAAGAAATAATTATATCCTGTGCCCGACGGGCACACCTACCTTTGCCGCCGCAAGGCGGCAAAGGCGCGATTTGATAATCGCCAACCCGGTAGAAGCAATACCCCTACCGTGGCTGAGGCAAGCGGTCGCGGAAGCCTCCGCGCCGGTGAACGCAGGCACAGTCCTTTTGACCGACAACGACCCCCGCCGCACCAATTCCGCGAGATCAGCACCGCCAATTTTGCATAACCCATAGCGCGCCAGGGGTCCTTAGACCGTAGGTCTAAGCGACTTTCTTTCCCACATTTCTTTCTTCGCAGAAAGAAATGTGGCCGCCGGAGGCCGCCTCCCCGTCAGGGGGGAAACCGACTCGCCGCCGCAGCGGCGAAACCCTCCCCGCGCCAAGGGATCCTTAAACCGTAGGTTTGAGTGGTTTTCTTTGGTAACTTTCTTTTGACAACAAAAGAAAGTTACTCGTGCCGGGGCACGAAACACCCCAGCTTGCGCCCGCAGGCGCAACACCTGCTCGCCGCCGGGGCAGCGCCCCTCGCGCAGGCGCAAAAAAGAGACGGCCTTCGCCGTCTCTTTTTGTATCTCATCAGTTGTCCGTGCGGTTCCGCCACTCCAGCTCCTGCTCCAGCTCGAATTTCAGCTTCTTGTTCTCCTCCACCAGCGTGTCGTAGTGGGTGCCCTGCACGTAGTACTTCACGAACGCAAACGTGGCCTCGTTGAACTCCTCCTCCGTGTACTCCGGCAGCAAGGAGCCGTTCTTCCGGCGCAGACCGGTGACCTCGATCACCACCAGCCGGCGGTGCTCCTCGGACAGCTGAAACAGCTTCAGCTGCTCGGGGATCTCCAGCTCCAGATCGCAGCGCTCGTTGACGATCTCCAGCAGACGGCGCTGCTCCGGCTTGGCGGACACGATGACGCCGTGCTCGGCAAACAGCCGCTTCAGATAGCTGGCGGAGACCTCCTCCCGGGTAATGGTGCCCTTGCCGATGCCGGTGAGCATGGTGTTGGACAGGTTCAGGCTCACATAGACCTCACTGCCGGTCTTCGGGTATTTCATGGACGTACCTCCTGATGTTCCGTTTTATTCGCCTCGCGGGCGTGGCTTCGTTCTGCGTATACCGTACCACATTCTATAAGGAATTGCAACTATTATATGATAAAAACACGGTATTTTTCTCAAAAATACATGGTTTTCATCATCCCAAACGTACCAAACATTTTATACGCGCCCGCCAGCCGTCCCGGCAAACTTTCCCTATTCAAACGCCCCGCGATGTGATACAATGTTGCCATAGCACAGTGCGGGCAGGCACGCCTGCCCGACACGATAAGGACAAGGGGGCTTTCGCCATGAACATCCAGCGCGCCTATGTGGAGATCACCAACCTCTGCAACCTCCACTGCGACTTCTGCGCCGGCCACCACCGGCCGCTGATGGCCATGCGTACCGACGACTTTGCGGTGGCGGCCAAAAAGCTGCGTGCCGTCACGCAGTATATCTACCTCCACGTTATGGGCGAGCCGCTGCTCCACCCGGAGCTGGGGAAAATTTTGGATACCTGCGCCCAGCTGGACTTCCGTGTCTGCATCACCACCAACGGCACGCTCCTGCCCAAAAAGTTGGATATCCTGCTTGCCTGCCCCGCCCTGCATAAGGTAGCCGTCTCTCTCCATTCCTTCGAGGGCAACCACCTGAACGTGCCCCTGGAGGACTACGTCACCGGCTGTCTCCGCAGCTGCCAGAAGCTGGCCGCCGCTGGGGTCAACTGCACCCTGCGCCTGTGGAACAGCGGCATGCCCCAGGCCCTGAACCCGGAGATCGAGCGCATCCTGGGCGAGCTCACCGGGCAGAATACCGCCCACCTCCCCGAGGATATGCTCCACAACCGCCGCCTGGCCCCCCGCATCTACATACAGAAGGACGAGCACTTCTACTGGCCCGGCGACGAGAACAACGACTGCCCCGACGACACCCAGTACTGCTACGGCCTGCGCCGCCAGCTGGGCGTGCTGTGCGACGGCACCGTGATCCCCTGCTGTCTGGACAGCGAGGGCCGGCTGGCCCTGGGCAACATTTTCCACCAGAGCCTGGACTACATTCTCAACACGCCCCGGGCCCAGCGCATCCGCCGCGGCTTTGACTGCCGTGAGCCCGCCGAGGCCCTCTGCCGCCGCTGCCACTACGCCTCCCGCTTTAATATACCTTTACCACAGAGCAACAAAAAGTAACGATCAGACAACAGCATTTGAAAATAAATGGCAAACAAGAGTAACAAAAACAGCAACCAAAGCTCCCAAAAAATACCGGTCCCGCTGGCCTCTCTGCCGGCAGTCCTGCTGCCCTGGTACGACCGGGAAAAACGTTCTCTCCCTTGGCGAGATATCGTCACGCCTTACCGCACCTGGGTGTCGGAGATCATGCTCCAGCAGACGCGGGTACAGGCGGTGCTTCCCTATTTTGAGCGGTTTATGGCCGCCGCGCCGGACGTGCCCGCCCTGGCGGAATTAGCGGAAGACCGCTTGCTCTCCCTGTGGCAGGGCCTGGGCTATTACAGCCGCGCCCGCAGCCTGCAGCGCTCCGCCCGCGTCATGGTGGACCAATACGGCGGCTGTCTCCCCGACACGTACAGCGACCTGATACAGCTTCCCGGAATTGGCGACTATACGGCGGGCGCGATACTCTCCATCGCCTTTAATAAAGCCGTTCCTGCCGTTGACGGCAACGTACTGCGTATCGCGGCGCGGCTGACCTCCTGCGACGATAACGTCCTTGACCCGCGGACACGCCAGCACGTCCGCGATGCGCTGGCGGCCGTCATGCCCACCGACCGCCCCGGCGATTTTAACCAGGCCATGATGGACCTGGGTGCCGCAGTCTGCTTACCAAAAAATCCCAACTGCGAAAGCTGTCCCGCCGCAAGCCTTTGTGCCGCAAAGGCTGCGGGGCTTCAGTCCCGGCTGCCGGTGCGGGAAAAAAATACCGCCAAGCCGGAAAAGGACCTGACGGTCTTTCTGCTGACCACCCCCGATGGCCGCACAGCCCTGCGCCGCCGCCCGGAAACGGGCCTGCTCTCCGGCCTGTGGGAGTTTCCCAACACCGAGGGGATGCTGACGGAAACCCTTGCGGCACAACAGCTTCGGGACTGGGGACTCACGCCGCTTTCCTGGGAGAAGCGCTTTTCGGACAGGCATATCTTTACCCATCTCCGCTGGAATATGACGGTATTTCGCTTAACCGTCGCTGGCGACGGCCCTCCGGACTGGGTCTGGGCATCTGATGACCGGGACCTTTACCCCATGCCCACCGCCTTCAAAAAGTTGGAAAACAAATAAAATCGTATGCAAATAAAGGAGAAACAGGGATGGCACAGTTGTATTTTAAGTTCGGCGCCATGGGCTCCAGCAAAACGGCCAACGCGCTGATGGCGCGGTTCAACTACGAGGAGCGCGGCCAGGAGACGCTACTGGTAAAACCCCGTCTGGACACCCGTGACGGCGACCACATGGTCTATTCCCGCATCGGCCTGAAACACCCCTGCATCTACTTCGATGAGATGCGCGAAATGTCGGAAACCGAACTGCAGACCTATGCCTGCATTATCATCGACGAAGCCCAGTTCCTGACAAAAGATGAGGTCTATTACCTCGTCCACCTCGTCGATGACTGCAGCATCCCCGTCATCTGTTACGGTCTCCGCGCCGACTTCAAGGGCGATCTGTTCCCCGGCAGCTACCATCTGCTGGTGCTGGCGGACAAGCTGGAGGAGGTCAAAACTATCTGTTGGTGCGGCAAAAAAGCGGCCTTTAACGCCCGTTTCGACGAAAATGGCCATGTGGTAAAGGAGGGCGCACAGGTGGTGCTGGGCGCCAACGACAAGTATATCGGCCTGTGCCGCCGCCACTGGATGGCTGGCGACCTGGGCCCGGATTTTGACATCCACAAGGTATGACCTGCACCTTATGTCCCCGTAACTGCGGGGCAGAGCGCACTGCGGAGCACGGCAGCGGATTCTGCGGTATGCCCGCCGGACTGCGGGTGGCACGGGCCATGCTGCACCGGTGGGAGGAGCCGCCCATCTCCGGCACAAATGGCGCGGGAACGGTGTTTTTCTCCGGCTGTACCCTGCGGTGCTGCTACTGTCAGAATGGCAGTATTTCCGCCGGTGGTCAGGGAAAGGATATCTCCACGGCGCGGCTGCGGGAGATATTCGACGAGCTGATCGCCCGGTGCGCACACAACATCGAGCTGGTGACGCCCACTCATTTCCTGCCGTGGATACTGCCGGCCCTGGAGCCAAAGCTTCCGGTACCGGTGGTGTACAACTGCGGTGGGTATGAAAAGGTCGATACGCTGCGGCAGCTGGAAGGAAAGGTAGACATATATCTACCGGACCTGAAATATGCCGACGGCGCGCTGGCAAGGGCGCTCTCCGGATCGGAGAATTACTTTCCCACGGCCTGCGAAGCCATACGGGAGATGTTCCGTCAGGTGGGACGGCCGGTGTACGATGAAAACGGGCTGATGAAACAGGGTGTGATCCTGCGGCATCTGGTGCTGCCGGGATATCTGGACAACACTCGGAGGGTGTTGGACTGGATCGCGGAGACCTTCGCACCCGGCGACGTGGTGGTATCGCTGATGAGCCAGTATACGCCGCCGACTGGCATGACCGGCCGGCTGGCGCGGCGGGTGACGGCGGCGGAGTACCGGGCGGCAGTGACCTATATGCGGAACTGCGGCATTGAGGACGGCTTCGTACAGGAACGGACCTCCGCCGAGGAGGCCTACACGCCGGCCTTTGACGGAACAGGCGTATAACAGCAAAAAAAGAAAGCCCGAAAGGGCTTTCTTTTTTTGCTGTTATCGGGCCTGGGCGCGGTCATAGGAGACCACCACGCGGCGGTTTGGCTCAGTGCCCACGGAGTAAGTGGTGACACCGGGGACATCCTGCAGGGCGGCGTGGATCACATGGCGCTCGTAGGCGTTCATGGGCTCCAGGGTCACGCTACGGCGGTACTTCTGTACCTTGGTCGCCACCTTGCGGGCCAGGCTCTCCAGACTCTGCTCACGGCGCGCACGGTAGTTCTCGGCATCCATCTGGACGCGGACACGCTTGCTGTCGCTGCCGGTGTTGATGGCATAGTTGGTCAGCTGCTGGATGGCATCCAGCGTCTCGCCGCGATGACCGATCAGCTGACCCAGACGCTCGCCCACCAGAATGACCTTGTAGCGGCCCTTCTCCACCTCGTAGACCTTGACCTCGGCGGCGCTGTCCATATGCTGGAGCAGGCCGGAGACGAAGGCGATGATACGCTTGGCATTATCGTCATCGCACTCGGGCAGGTCGATGGCCGGGGCCACAGGGGCGGGACGCTCCTTCTTCTCGGGGCGGGGACGGTCGCTGCGGTCGGGACGGCTCTGACGGTCCTGACGGGGCTTGTCAGCCTTTGGCGCCGCCGGCTTAGCGGGGACGGCGGGCTTGGGCTCCGCCTTGGGGGCGGCAGGGGTCTCGGGGATGATCTTCACCTCGGCGGGGGCGGCAACGTCTGCCTCCTCGGGACCATAGGTGATACGGATACGGGCGGGGGTGGCGCCGATGCCCAGGAAGCCGGTCTTGGCACGCTCCAGAATGGAGACAGACACGTCATCGCGGTCCATGCCCAGCTGCTCAAGGCCTTTACGCAGCGCCTCGTCCTCAGTCTTGCCCGTTACGTCGATATAACTCATAGACAAAACTCCTTATTCGTCGTAGTGTTCCTCGCGGTAGGCGCGGCCCCGTGCGTAGGGACGGTTGCCCACCTTGCCGGCTTCCGTAGTGCTCTCGCCGGTCTTTTTCTTTTTGGGTTGGGGCTGGGGCTTCTTGCCTCCCTTGGACTGGGCCTGCTGCTCCAGCTGACGGTTGTAATTCTCGCGGGCAGCCTGCATTTTAGCGTAGCGGGCCTCGCGCTTCTGGCGCTCCTTGTCGGTCTCCTCGCGGTCCAGCACCTTGGAGAAGTGCTTGTTCAGCACCTGCTCCTGAATGCAGGAGAAGGCGGCGTTGGCGATCCAGTAGACGCACAGGGCGGCGGGGAGGATGTAGCCCATCCACACCGTCATCAGGGGCATCATATAGAGCATCGCCTTGGAGGAGCCGTTCATGTTGCTGTTGCCGTTGGTCTTCATGGAGATGCGGGTCATCAGGAACTGCAGCGCGGCGGAGATCAGCGGCATGAGCATGATGCCGATGACGGGCCAGCCGCCGGAGGGGAACTGGCTGAACAGATCCTTGGGCACGGCGGACAGATCCATGCTGAGGAAATTGTAGTTCAGGTCGATAAGACCATCGAATTTGCCCTCGAAGCTGGACCAGTTATCGTGGATGAACTTGGCCAGATAGATCTGGTCATAAGCAGAGGCCTGACCACTGGCGCCGGACACATATCCCAGAGACACCGCCAGCTCGGTGATCTTAGCGATGACCTCGTTGGACAGGGACATGAAGTAGCGCAGAGGTGTGCGGATGATGTAGTACAGGGCGATCAGGATGGGGAAGGGCAGGAAGGACCACAGGCACCCGGACATGGGGTTGACACCCTCGCGGGCATAGAGGTCCGCGATCTCCTGCTGCTGCCTCTCCTTGTTATTGGCGTATTTCTTCTGGATCTCCTGCACCTTGCTGTTCATGCGGCCCATGCGGAGCATACTCTTCTTGCTCTTGAGCTGGAAGGGAAGCAGCACCAGCTTGACGATCAGGGTGAAGAGGATCAGAGCGACGCCGTAAGAGCCCGTCCAGGTATAGAACAGGCGGGTGAGCCACGCGAACGGCACACAGATGTAGTAGCCGAGTTGTGCGAACATAGGCTTTTATTCCTCCGTAGTTTTTTGAGGGGGGTTGGTTCAGGGCACCGGATCATACCAGCCGCCCTTGTGATGGTGGAAGGGATGGCAACGCATAAGACGCTTGAAGGCCAGCCAGCCGCCCTTGGCCGCACCGTATTTCTCGACCGCCTCAAGGGCGTACTGCGAGCAGGTGGGGATATAGCGGCAGCGGGGCGGGAACAGGGGCGAGACGGCCCGGCGATAAAAGCGGATAGCGGAGAGAAGAAGTCTTTTCATACATCCTCCCGCAGCAATCCCAGCTCTGCAAGGCAGCGGAGGTATTGCTTTTCCAGCTTTTGATAGGGCAGCTCGGCGGCACGGACACGGCCCACCATGATAATATCCCAGCCGGGGAGCATATCAGCCCTGTGCAGGCGATAGAGCTCACGAAACCGGCGGCGGACACGGTTGCGGACCACGGCGTGGCCCAGCTTGGTGGAGACGGTGACGCCCAGGCGGCTCATTCCCTGTCTGTTCTTCAGGCAGTAGACCACCACGCCGCCGGAGACGGCGGACCGGCCCCTGCGGTAAATGCGGCGGAAGTCGCTGTTTTGCTTCACCGTTACTCTTGCGTCCATGTGTTCCCTCGCTATACTGGTTTTGCCTCGCCAGATACACCGATAGGGACGGGGATCTCGATCCTCCGTCCCTCAGGGCTTATCTGTATGTGCGATGCACCTTCCGTGACCTCAATGGGTCAGACGGGCACGACCCTTGGCACGACGACGGGCCAGAACCTTGCGGCCGTTGCGGGTGGCCATTCTCTTGCGGAAGCCGTGCTCCTTGGAGCGCTGACGCTTCTTGGGCTGATAGGTACGGAACATTGCATGACACCTCCATTTTTAAGATTATCCGGCGGAACAACAAGGCCCCGCGCTTACTCGACAGCGGTGAGATATTCACCGCCGCAGTAAACATTTCCACGCCTGTTGCACATCTGCGTGCAACCACGCGGAGTATATTATACAGATACAGGGGGGCACTGTCAACAAAAATTTACCCACAAGCGCCCGTTTTTGCGGGAAAAACAGGAAAAAAGCCGGCAGTTTATATTTAGAATAGGTGTAGACTTCCGGTGTGTTTTCTGCTATAATGTGGTGGGATATTTTGCGGCGGTATACCCCCCGCCATTTTACTGCGGAGGAAAACAGACAGCCTCCGCCGAAAGGGGAGCTTTTGCTTGAATTCCATGAAAGACCTGTGGGACAGTGTGCTCAAGCGGCTGAGCCATGAGCTGTCCGAGACCACCATCAACACCTGGTTCGACGAGGTAACGGTGGTGACAATGGAGGACTCGGCCTTCGTGCTCCATTGCAGCAATACCTTTAAAAAAAGCACCATCGAGGCCCGGTTCCTGCCCCATATCAAGGCGGCGCTGCGGGACCTGTTCTCCACGGACCTGGAGGTAAAAATTCTGGACGATCAGCAGCTGGCGGCTTACCACGGTGTGGCGCCGGACAGGCCGGGCGATCTGTCAGAGTCGGAGGCCTTCACCTTTGAGACGTATGTGGTTGGACCCCAGAACAAGCTGGCCTTTGCCGCTGCCAAGGCGGTGACCGAGAAGCCCGGAGAGAACTACAATCCGCTGTTTATCTACGGTGACAGCGGACTGGGCAAGACGCACCTGCTGTACGCTATCGCCAACGCCCTGCGTAAAAAGCGGCCAGAGGCACGGATCGTCTATGTGAAGGGCGATGACTTCACCAATGAGCTGATCGCCTCCATCCGGGAAAACCGCAATGCGGAGTTCCGGGAAAAGTACCGGCAGACGGATATCCTGCTGATGGACGATATCCAATTCATCGCCGGCAAGATACAGACCCAGGAGGAGTTCTTCCATACCTTCAACACCCTGTACGAGTCGGGGCGGCAGATCGTGCTGACATCGGACCGTCCCCCAAAAGAGATCACCCAGCTGGAGGACCGCCTGCGGACCCGGTTCGAGTGGGGCCTGATGGTGGATGTGGCGCCGCCGGACTTTGAAACACGGTTCGCCATCGTGCAGAATAAGGCTGCCATGCTGGGCGTGAAGCTGCCCAACGAGGTGACGGACTACATCGCGGAGAACATCACCTCCAACGTGCGGCAGATCGAGGGCACATTGAATAAGATACTGGCCTATCGGGATCTGCTGGACGACCAGGTCAACGAGGAGACCGTCAGCCGGGCCATCCGTGATATGCTGAAGAAGAGCAACGACTTTGCCCCCACCCCTGCCATTATCGTGGGATACATATGCAGCTACTTCCATGTGGACGAGGAGACGCTGCGGGGACAAAGCCGCAGCCGAGATGTGGTGGCCGCGCGGCAGATCGCCATGTATCTCATCCGCCGTATGACCTCCATGAGCCTGAACGACATCGGCAAGGAGTTCGGCGACAGGGACCACTCCACTATTCTGCACTCTTTGGACAAGGTGGAGAGCACGATGCGCTCCGACCCCGCCTTTGCTGAAAAGGTGAAGGAGATCACCACCAACATCAACAGCAAAAAGTGAGAAATCGCAGGTGCTGGCGAGACAAAACGAAAGGGGAGGGTTTTCCCCATTTCCTGTGTAATCCACGTGGAAAATCTGTGTAACATCCGCATCACACATACATCTGTGGGAAACCCGACGTATTTTCCATAACGGTATGTCTATAAAAAAGCCGATAACAGCGCGGGATAAACATGGATGTCCACATAAAATTTCCCTACTAATAAGACTACTGAAATAAAAGATTAGTTTATGATTTGATTTAGAAAAATAGAACCGCTTTTTTGCATAGGGCTGATTTTTCAGACAGCGCAGGCGGCAATGACTTTCGGAAAGCGAGGAACGACGGATATGGTGAGATTTTCCTGTGAAAAGGCACTGGTACAACAGGCGGTGGCCGCGGTGTCCCGGGCGGTGGCGGCTAAAAGCTCCATCCCGGCGCTGGAGGGTATCCTGCTGGAGTGCGGCGAGGGACTGCGGCTGTCCGGCTATAATATGCAGACCGGCATACGCACCACGGTAGAGGCCGCAGTGTCCGAGGCAGGGCACATCGTGCTGAACGCCAGACTGTTCGGCGAGATGATCCGCCGCCTGCCGGATGATATGGTGACCTTTGAGGCAGACGACAAGTTCAACGTGAAGCTGAACTGTGGCGATGCCAGCTTCGAGCTTCCCGGCCTCAGCGCCGACGACTATCCGGAGCTGCCGGAGGTGGACGACCAGTTCTCCGTCACACTGGAGCAGCGGACGCTGAAGGCCATGATCAACCAGACCAGCTTTGCTGTTTCCGTCAATGAGGCCCGTCCCATCCACACCGGCGCCCTGTTTGAGATCAGCGACAAGGGGCTGACCATGGTGGCGGTGGACGGCTTCCGTCTGGCGCTGCGCCGCGAGCCGCTGGAGCACATCGACGGTGGGGCCTTCAAGTTCGTGGCCCCCGGCGCCGCCCTGAATGAGGTGGAAAAAATATGCGCCGACACCGACGACATGGTGACGGTGACCCAGGGCAAGCGCCATCTGATGTTCGAGGCCGGGGCTACCCAGCTGATATGCCGCCGGTTGGAGGGTGAATTCCTGGACTACAAGAATGCCATACCTACCACCAACCCCATCTGCATCGAGGTGGACAACAAGACGATGATCGAAAGCCTGGACCGCGTCAGCGTGGTCATCAGTGAGAAGCTGAAAAGTCCGGTACGCTGCCTGTTCAGTCAGGACCGGGTGTATATGTCCGCCCGGACCGGAAACGGCGAAGCCCGGGATATCTGCCCCGTCCGCGGCGACGGACAGGAGCTGGAGATCGGCTTCAACAACCGCTACCTCATGGACGCCCTGCGCTATGCCCCGGCGGACACGGTGAAAATGCAGCTGAACACCGGTATTTCGCCCTGTATTATCACGCCTGTGGACGACAGTGACAACTTTCTTTATATGGTGCTGCCGGTGCGCCTGAAGGCGCAATAAAGGCACATCTCTTGTGCCCTGCCATCGTTACACCTCCTCGACATACACCCGGTACGCCGTCGTTGGTTTGGCATCGGCAGAACGCAGGAGCTGCACCTTTATCGAACTGTGCGCGCTTCTTTTTATTGAAGAAAAAAACGGCATATTATATCTATGAACGAGGTTCATTATTATGGAGACTATCACCATCACAACGGAATATATCAAATTGCAGGATCTGCTGAAGTTTGCCGCGGCGGTAGAGACCGGCGGCGAGGCCAAGCTCGTCATCCAGGAGGGTGACGTGACGGTCAATGGCGAGGTGTGCACCATGCGGGGCAAGAAGATCCGGCCCGGCGACGTGGTGGCCTTCAACGGGCAGATGCTGACGGTGACGTATGAGAGTTGACGCCCTGCACCTGCAGGGCTGGCGGAACTACGGCACGCAGGCGCTGACGTTCGACCCAAGCTGCAACGTTATTTACGGAGAGAACGCCCAAGGAAAAACAAATCTGCTGGAGGCCATCGTATATCTTAGCTGTGGAAAAAGTCCCCGCGCCCACGGAGATAAGGCGCTGATCGGCTTTGATATGCAGGAGGCCGCGCTGTTGGGAGATATCTTTTCCCGACAGCGGGAATTTGTGACGGACATACGCCTCTTCCGCGGAAAGCGTCGGAAAATGACCGTTAACGGTGTGCCCGCCAAAAACAGCGCCGCCCTGTCCGACGTGCTGCATACGGTGTTTTTTGCGCCGGAGGATCTGTTTTTGATCCGGGCCGGTGCGGCGGAACGGCGGCGGTTCATGGACCTGTCGCTGTGCCAGCTGCGGCCGCGGTACGCCGAGGCACTGAGCCAGTACAGTCGGCTGTATGAGCACAAGACCCGCATCCTGCGGGACAGCGAGGACAAGCCAGAGCTTTTGGACCTGCTGCCGGAATTCAACGAAGGCCTGTGCCGCAGCGGTGCAGTGCTGATAGGCTATCGGGCGCGGTTCTGTGCGGCGCTGGCGGAATATGCCCGGCAGGCACACTATGAGTGCAGCGGCGAGAGGGAGGAACTGACCCTGACGTACCAGACCGTCAGGACCGTCGCCGACCCGCTGGGCAGTCAGGCAGATATCTACGCGGCGCTGGCGGCGCATATGGAGAGCCATCAGGCGGCGGAGCGTGCGTCGAAGCTGTGTCTCTCCGGCGCCCACAAGGACGATATCGAGGTGCTGGTCAACGGGCGCAGCGCGCGGCAGTTCTGCTCGCAGGGGCAGGTACGGACGGCGGCACTGAGCCTGAAGCTGGCGGAGCGCGAGATACACAAAAACGCCATGGGGGAGTATCCGGTAATGCTGTTGGACGATGTGCTCAGCGAGCTGGACCCCCGGCGGCAGGAATACGTACTGAATCGCATCAGCGGCGGACAGGTGTTCATCACCTGCTGCGAAAACGACCGGCTGGACACGCTGCTCAGCGGCAGGGTGTTCCATGTGCGGGGCGGGGAGGTACTGTGATGGCGTATCTGCACATCGGTATGAACGTGATGGTAGAGGACCGGCGGGTCATCGGTATCTTTGACCTGGATAACACCTCTACCTCAAAAAAAACGAGAGAGTTTTTACAGGGAGCCGAGCAGGAAGGCGTGGTACAGAGCGCCTGCGAGGACATACCGCGGTCCTTCGTGGTGTGTGACCATCCCTATCACCGGCAGATCGTGTATCTGTCGCAGATCAATTCCCGGACGCTGGGCAAGCGGGTCCAAGGAAAAGGAGAGTAGTACATGGCAGAACTGGAAAAGACCGTGGTGGATACGGAATACAACGCATCAGAAATACAGGTGCTGGAGGGGCTGGAGGCTGTGCGGAAGCGGCCGGGTATGTATATCGGCTCCACCAGTGCCAGCGGTCTGCACCACCTGGTATATGAGATCGTGGACAACGCCATCGACGAGGCGCTGGCCGGCTACTGCACGGACATTACCGTGACCATCAACGAGGGTGACACCATCACCGTCACCGATAACGGCCGTGGTATTCCCGTGGATATCCAGGCCCAGACGGGCCGGCCCGCCCTGGAGGTGGTGTTCACCGTGCTGCACGCCGGCGGCAAGTTCGGCGGCGGAGGCTATAAGGTCTCCGGCGGCCTGCACGGCGTTGGCGCGTCCGTGGTGAACGCTCTGAGCGAGTGGCTGACGGTGCAGGTACACAAGGACGGCAAAATCTATGAGATGAAATTCTCCCGGGGCAATATCACCCAGGAGATGAAGATCATCGGCGAGACGGACCATACCGGCACCACCGTGACCTTTAAGCCGGACCCGGAGATGTTCGACACGTTGGAGTATGACTACGAGACGCTGCACACCCGTATGCGGGAGCAGGCGTTCCTGAACGCCGGTCTGCGGATCACTATCAGCGACGCCCGGCCGGGCAGAGAGAAGTCCGAGGCCATGTGCTATGAGGGAGGCATCCGGGAGTTCGTTACCTACATCAACCGGAACAAGACCCCGCTCCACGAGGAGGTCATCTATCTCTCCGGCGCCAAGGGCGACAGCACGGCGGAGATCGCCATCCAGTATAACGATGGCTACAACGAGACGCTGGTGTCCTTCGCCAACGATATCCATACGCCGGAAGGCGGTATGCACGAGACGGGCTTCAAGGCGGCCCTGACCCGCGTACTGAATGCCTACGGCCTGAAATACGGCATGATCAAGGAGGGAGACAAGGTCTCCGGCGAGGACGTGCGCGAGGGCATCACCGCCGTCATCTCCGTGAAGCTGACGGAGGCTCAGTTCGAGGGCCAGACCAAGGCCAAGCTGGGCAACGCCCATATCCGCACGCTGGTGGACAGCATCGTCAACGACCAGCTGGCGGTGTATCTGGAGGAGCATCCCGTGGTGGCCCGCACCATTCTGGACAAGGCTATGACCGCCAACCGCGCCCGCGAGGCGGCGCGGAAGGCGCGTGAGTCCATCCGGCGCAAGACGGTGCTGGGCGGCGCGGCCATGCCGGATAAGCTCCGGGACTGCAACGAGAATAACCCCGAGCTGACAGAGCTGTACATCGTGGAGGGCGACTCCGCAGGCGGCTCCGCCACGGCGGGGCGCGACAGCCGGTTCCAGGCCATCCTGCCCCTGTGGGGAAAGATGCTCAATGTGGAGAAGGCGCGGGTGGACAAGGTCTACGGCAACGACAAGCTGCAGCCCGTTATTATCGCGCTGGGCGCCGGTATCGGCGAGGAGTTCGACGAGAACAAGCTGCGCTATCACAAGATCATCATCATGGCCGATGCCGATGTGGACGGCGCACATATCCGGACGCTGCTGCTGACGTTTTTCTTCCGGTATATGCGGCCGCTTATCGAGCAGGGGTATGTCTATTCCGCCGTGCCGCCCCTTTACAAGCTGACCCGTGGCAAGCAGCAGCGGGTGGCGTACTCCGACGAGGAGCGTGACCGGGTGTCCAGCGAGATGCGGAACGGCGACCCCAACGTGAAAATCGGCATCAGCCGGTTCAAGGGTCTGGGCGAGATGGACGCCCACGAGCTGTGGGAGACGACTATGGACCCCAACACCCGGACGCTGCGGCGCATTACGCTGGACGACGCGGTGAAGGCGGACGCCACGTTTACCGTCCTCATGGGCGAGAAGGTGGAGCCGCGTAAGGAGTTCATCGAGCAGCGCGCCAAATACGCGGTAAATCTGGATTATTAAGGAGGTCGTGTCAGTATGAGCAAAAAGCCCCAATACGACCCGGAGGAAATTCGCTATCCCGATCAGCACATTGTGGAATCCCCCCTTGTGCCGGAGATGGAGAACTCCTATATCGAATACGCCATGTCCGTTATCGTAGGCCGCGCCCTGCCCGATGTGCGGGACGGCCTGAAGCCCGTGCACCGGCGTATCCTGTACGCCATGTACGAGGATAACCTGACCAGCGACAAGCCCTTCAAGAAATCCGCCACCTGCGTGGGCGATGTGCTGGGCCGGTATCACCCTCACGGCGACGCCTCCGTGTACGACGCGCTGGTGCGTCTGGCGCAGGATTTCTCCATGCGCTATATGCTGGTGGACGGCCACGGCAACTTCGGCTCCGTGGATGGCGACCCCCCTGCCGCCTACCGTTACACCGAAGCCCGTCTCAGCAAGATCTCCAACGAGATGCTCCGCGACATCGAAAAGGACACGGTGGACTGGGACCCCACCTTCGATGAGAGCCGCAAGGAGCCCCGTGTGCTGCCCTGCCGGTTCCCCAATCTGCTGGTGAACGGCTCCAGCGGTATCGCCGTGGGCATGGCCACCAACATCCCGCCCCACAACCTGCGGGAGGTCATCGGCGCGTGCATCTGCGTGCTGGATAACCCGGACGCCACCCTCAGCGACCTGATGGAGCATGTGAAGGGACCCGACTTCCCTACCCGCGGCATCATCATGGGCCGCAGCGGAATCCGCGCCGCCTACGCCACGGGCCGGGGCAGGCTCATGGTCCGTGCCCGGCATGAGTTTGAGGAGTTCAACAACGGCCGCACCCGTATCATCATCACGGAGCTGCCCTATCAGGTGAACAAGCGGATGCTCATCAAGGCCATCGCCGACCAGGTAGAGGACAAGCGTCTGGAGGGGATTTCCGACATCCGGGACGAGTCCGACCGCAACGGTATGCGAATGGTCATCGAGCTGAAGCGCGATGCCAATCCCCAAGTGGTGCTGAACCGTCTGTTTGCCCAGACCCAGCTGCAGACCACCTTTGCCATCAATATGCTGGCGCTGGTGGAGAACCAGCGGCAGCCGAAAATACTGTCTCTGCGGCACATCATCGACGAGTACCTGAAATTCCAGGAGGAGATCATCATCCGCCGGACCCGCTTCGACCTGAAAAAGGCCCAGGAGCGCGCCCACCTGCTGGAGGGTCTGCTGATCGCCCAGGACAACATCGACGAGGTCATCAAGATCATCCGCAGCAGCTACGACAACGCCAAGGAGAACCTGATGCAGCGCTTCGGGCTGGACGACGTGCAGGCCCAGGCCATTCTGGATATGCGCCTGAAGGCGCTGCAGGGTCTTGACCGGGAGAAGCTCCAGACCGAGTACAAGGAGCTGGAGGAGAAGATCGCCTACTTCCTGCGTATCCTCAGCGACGAGGGACTGGTGAAGTCCATCCTCAAGGAGGAGCTGACCGCCATTGCCGACAAGTTCGGCGACGACCGCAAGACCGAGATCCAGGACGTGGAGGACGAGCTGGACATCGAGGACCTGATCGAGGAGGAGCAGTGCGTCTTCACCCTGACGGAGAACGGCTATATCAAGCGTACGCCGGTCAGCGAATACGCCGCTCAGAGTAAGGGCGGCATGGGCAAGAAGGGCATCACCACCCGTGAGGAGGACACGGTGGTGGACGTGTTCACCGCGTCTACCCACGACTATATTCTGTTCTTTACCGACACCGGCAAGGTCTACCGCAAGAAGGGCTATCAGATCCCCGAGAGCGGCAAGGCCGCCAAGGGCGTGAACATCGTCAACATCATTCAGGTGGAGACGGGCGAGCGCGTACAGGCCATGCTCCACTTCCGCGAGACGGGAGACGAGGAGCTGTACCTGTTCATGACCACCCGGAACGGCACGGTGAAGCGTCTGGAGGTCAGCGCCCTGAAGAACCTGCGGAACAACGGCATCCGCGCCCTGACGCTGGACGAGGACGACCAGCTGATCTCCGTGACGGAGACGCGGGGGCATGACCGTATGCTTATCGCCACCCACGACGGACAGGCGGTGTGCTTCGACGAGACGGATGTGCGCGCCATGGGCCGCACGGCCGTGGGCGTCCGGGGCATCCGCCTGCGGGAGGGCGACTATGTCATTGGCGCCGCCCGCGCCGACGCGGACAAGACCGTGCTGTCCATCACCGAGAACGGCTACGGCAAGCGGACGCCTATTGAGGAGTACCGCATTACCAACCGCGGCGGCATGGGTATCCGCAACTATATGGTCACGGACAAGACCGGCCCGGTGGTGGGCATGAAGGTGGTGGATGGCACGGAGGACCTGCTGCTGGTAACGGCGGCGGGCATCCTGATCCGCACACCTGTGGAAAATATCCGCGTGGCGGGACGTGCCACCCAGGGCGTCATCGTTATGCGCTTCAAGGAGGAGGGCGACCGGGTCATCTCGCTGGCTCTGGCCGATCCCGAGGAGAAGGAGCAGCCCGCGTCGGAGGAGGCCCCGCTGTGAACGGCTCCGGGCTGGACATCATTGCGCGGATAGAGACGCCCTTTGCGGAGAAGTTCGGCGTGCCGCGGCAAAGCGGCATTGCCGACAGCCCCGGACGCATCGTGTTCGAAAAGCCCTTCCGGGACGTGGATGCGGTGCGGGGCCTGGAGGGCTTTTCACATATCTGGCTCATCTGGCAGTTTGACCGGGCGCAGCGGCAGGGCTGGTCGCCCACGGTGCGGCCGCCCCGGCTGGGCGGCAACGAGCGCGTGGGCGTGTTCGCCACCCGTTCGCCCTTCCGGCCCAACGGCCTGGGGCTCTCCGCTGTGGAGCTGGAGCGTGTGGCCTTGGACGAGCCGGAGGGTCCGGTGCTGTATGTCCGCGGCGCGGATATGGTCAGCGGAACGCCCATCGTAGACATCAAACCCTATCTGGCCTACGCGGACAGCTATCCCGACGCCGCCGGCGGCTTTACCGGCGGCGATGCCGGCGCGGTGCTGACGGTGGACTTTCCCCCGGAGCTGCTGGCGCAGTTTGACAGCGGACAGCGCCACGGGCTGCTGAGCGCCCTGGCCGCCGACCCGCGGCCCCGGTATCAGGACGACCCCGACCGCGTGTACGGCATGGCTTACGCAGGAAAGAATGTGCGCTTTACCGTGCAGGACGGAACGGTGCGGGTCGTTGGGGTGGAGTGAAGGAAGGATATATGAGAACCGTTACGATCTACACCGATGGGGCCTGCAGCGGCAACCCGGGTCCGGGCGGCTGGGGGGCGATACTCAGCTATAAGGGTGCGGAGAAGGCGCTCTCCGGCGGCGCGGCCCAGACCACCAACAACCGCATGGAGCTGACCGCCGTCATCGAGGCGCTGCGGCTTTTGAAGGAGCCGTGCGTGGTGGAGCTGTACAGCGACAGCAAGTACGTCATCGACGCGCTGGAAAAGGGCTGGGCCAGAAGCTGGCAGCAGCGGGGCTGGGTGAAAAGTGACAAAAAGCCGGCGCTGAACCCGGACCTGTGGGAGCAGCTGCTGGCGCTGACCGATATCCACGAGGTGCGCTGCCACTGGGTGAAGGGCCACGCGGAGAACGAAAAAAATAACCGCTGCGACCAGATGGCTGTGGCCGAGAGCAGAAAGTTTCAGTGAAATGCGCTGTCTGCTGTGGAAAAAACGCGGCGTAAAAGGCAGAATTCACAAATTGTTCATGGCCGCTTCAAGATTCGGCCAAAATTAGAGGGTATTATAGCATCATCCAAAGGAACAACACTTCCTGATGTGATTTTCTCTCTCTCCTAACACAAACACACGGAAACACCCCGGCCATTGGGCCGGGGTGTTTCTGCTTTTTTTGCTTTCGGTAATGTCTGTTTGCTTGCTTTTTGGTTTACGCAGCGTTTGCCTGGTTGTCCTCTGCATGTGCTGCTTATGTGCTCTTTTTTATACTTTTGAGGCAGTCATGGTGTGCCTTTGTGTTCCGGAAGGCTCCGGAGCCTTGTGTTCTCAAAAGGCGGAGAGAAAAAAGACGCACAAAAGGAAACGAGGCTCAGTTATAATAATCGGTCTCGTCGGTCAGCGCCATGGGCAGGCCGTTGTGGTAGACCGGCAGGGTCTGGAATTTGAAGCGGCTGGCACGATGCAGGGCGTCGATGCGCTCCTTGATGGCCGGGTCCACCACGCCGCGGCGGACGTACTCGTTCACCGCGTGATAGGGGAAGCCCAGATTGTCCTCGTCGGTCAGGCCGGTGAGGCCGTCGGACGGCGGCTTGATGAGGAACTTCTCCGGCAGGCCAAGCTGACGGCCCAGAGCGACGACCTCCTCGGTGGTGTACATCCCCAGGGGGGAGAAGGCGCCGGCGCTGTCGCCGTAGATGGTGCAGTAGCCCACCCAGTCCTCGCTGAGGTTGCTGGTGTTGATGACGATGCCGCCCTCTACGGACTGGGCCACGGCATACAGGGTGGCCATGCGGACGCGGCTGGGAAGATTGACCTTTGTCTGGCGGCTGGGGGTCAGGCCCGCCTTCTCCATCTCGTTCAGCACGCCCTGAACAGCGTCGTGGATGTTGATGGTGGTGTGGGGCAGGTCCAGGTGCTCCACCAGTGCCTGGGAGTAGTCGATGTCCGGCTGGACGCCGTCGGGCATGAGGACGCCGAGGACGTTTTCGCGGCCATAGGCGGCCACGGCCAGGGCGGCCACGGTGGAGCTGTCCTTGCCGCCGGAGATGCCGATGACGGCGGTCTTGCCGTGGCAGGCGTGCATCTGCTCGGCCATCCACTCCAGCAGGCCGGCCAGCTGTATCTGGGGGTTGAATTCCATGTGCGATACCTCCCGTTCCGAAGTTTTGATGTCCTATTGTACCGCGTCGGGGAGGATTTTGCAAGGGCTATCCCAGCAGGGCCGCTGCATCCTCCGGCGTCAGGCCGGGCTGGAGCGCCAGGGTGACGCCATAGCCGATGAGCCGGCCCAGCTCACGGACGCGGCGGTCGATGTCCTGGGGCGTGACAAACAGTCCGGTGGGCGGGGCGTCCTCGCCGCCGCAGAGGGCTGCGCCGTCGATGACCGTGGGGACGCCCAGGGCGATGACCGGCACGCCAAGCGTCCGGGCGTTGACCGCCTTGCGGTGATTGCCTACGCCGCTGCCGGGGATCAGGCCCGTGTCCCCCAGCTGCACGGTGGCACACAGCCGGTGACGGCTGCGGGCGGCCAGCGCGTCGATGGCGATGACCACCGAGGGGCGAAGGCGGTCCGCCGCGCCGCGGATCAGCTCCAGCGTCTCCACCCCCGTGCGGGCCAGCACGCCGGTGGCCAGGGCCGCCACCGGCGTCAGCGCGCCGAACTGCCGGGGCATGGAACGGACCATGTGCCGCGTGACCAGCAGGTGCTCCAGCGCCGCCGCCCCCACGGCATCGGGGGTCATGGCGTCGTTGCCCAGGCCCACCACCAGGACGGGACCGTCCGATGGCGGCGGCAGCAGGGCGCGGAGCTCGCGGCACAGGCAGAGGGCGGCCCGGCCGGTCAGCGCCTCCTGACGGGACAGGGTGGGGCGCAGGTCGATGGTGATATAGCGGCCCTCGGGCTTGCCGATGGCCCGGGCGCCCGCCGGGGTATGGACATGGATGCGGGTGACGGGACAGCCGCACAGCAGGCATTCGGACTTGGTGACGCCGGTGCCGGGGGCAAACATATCCCGGCCGGTGGGCAGCGCCTCCGCTGTTTCCACGGCCAGATCGGTACGCGAGAGGTTCATAGTAGTGGTCAACGCTCCCTTCTGAACACAAAATATTGTGGCTTTTGGGTAGCATGGCCGGTGAAATCGCTTTTATACAAAAACTGCCGCGGAAATTGCAAAAAAGTCTTGCATTTTTCAGGCAAAGATGCTAAAATATCATCCTGCGTGGAAGTGTTTATTTTCGCTGCACAAAAAATTCAAGTCGGGGAGGTGTTTGGTTTGCCGAATATCAAGTCTGCTAAGAAGCGTGTTCTGGTGGCAGAGACGAGAAATGCTCGCAACAAAGCCAATAAGTCCGCACTGAAGACTGCTATCAAGAAGTTCGAGGCTGCTGCCGTTGAAGGCAATCGCACCGAGGCCGAGGGCACTTACAAGGTGGCGGTCAAGGCAATCGACAAGGCTGCTGCAAAGGGTCTGCTGCACAAGAACAACGCGGCCCACAAGAAGAGCGCGCTGACGCTGAAGCTGAACAACATTGGCTAATGACCAAACGCAACGGACATCCGCAAGGGTGTCCGTTTTGGTTTGTATGGGAAAAGGGACGGCGGCGCCGTCCCTTTTTTCATATCCCCTTATACTTGCGCCGGGTGGCCATTCCGCCGCGAATGTGCCGCTGGGAACGGTTTTCGTCCAGTATGGCCTTTACCTGTGTGTACAGCGCCCGGTCGCACATGGCCAGACGCTCGGACAGGTCCTTGTGTACGGTGGATTTGCTGACGCCGAACTTCTTGGCGGCGGCGCGGACGGTGGTCCGGTTCTCTATCATGTACAGGGCCAGCTCTTTGGCCCGCTGTTCCAGATCGTCTCGCATAACGCAACACTCCCATGCCGTTGTGCTCTATCTATATGGCGGAACGCGGGCGGATATGACAAAGGGAACGGACCGCACATCCTTAACGGACACTTAGCGGGCGGCGGGAGTATAATTTGGCATCATCCGGAGATGAAATGAGGCGAGTCTATGGATATCTGGAAGGAATTGCGGGACGAGGGCGTGGACAGCGGCCTGCTGGACGAGGTACGCCGCTTTCGGGAGGCCCACCCCCTGACGCCGGAGGCGCAGGAGCGCGTGCCCGTGCCGAAGTATCTCTACTACGGCAGGGAGGTATGGGAGAGCGCGGCGGCGGCACTGCTGTGCGGCGAGCACCTGCTGCTGGCGGGGCCGAAGGCCACCGGAAAGAACGTGCTGGCGGAGGACCTGGCGGCGCTGTTCGGCCGGCCGGTGTGGGACGTGTCCATGTATGTGAACGTGGACGCGGCGGCCCTGATCGGCGCGGACACGCTGAAGGACGGGCAGGTGGTGTTCCGGGAGGGACCGGTGTGCGCCTGTGCGCGGCTGGGCGGCTTCGGCGTGCTGGACGAGGTGAACATGGCCAAGAACGAGGCGCTGGCCGTGCTGCACGCCACACTGGACCACCGGCGCGTCATCGACGTGCCGGGGTATGAGCGCATACAGCTGGACGACGCGGCGCGGTTCATCGGCACCATGAACTACGGCTACGCCGGGACGCGGGAGCTGAATGAGGCGCTGGTGAGCCGGTTCGTGGTGGTGGATATGCCGGTGATCTCCGACGAAAATCTGCAGAAGCTGCTGCGCCGCAGCTTCCCCACCCTGAAGCGGGAGTGGGCCGAGCAGCTGACGGCGCTGTTCCGGGACCTGCGGACCAAGTGCGACAGCGGTGAGATATCCACCAAGGCGCTGGACCTGCGGGGACTGCTGGCGGCCCTGCACCTGATCGAGAAGGGGATACCCTCCGGGCAGGCGCTGGACCTGGGCATCATCAACAAGGCCTTTGAGCCCTTTGAGCGCCAGCTGGTGGCGGACGCGGTGTGGGCGCGCCTGCCCAGGGACGCTACCCGGGACAAGCTGTTCGACTGATATGGACAGACAGGACAGAGAGACGCGCCGGGCGGAAAATCAGGTGTGGAACGGCTGGGGGGACTATGCCCGCAAGCCGGAGCTGCTGACCTTCGACCGGGCGGGGGATGCCGAGCTGTACGGCAATACGGTGCTGGGTCTGGCCTGCCGGTATTACGACTTTGACCGGTTCCGGCCGCTGCTGAACGAGTTTCACCGGTCGGCGCAGGAGGCACTGTACACGGACATATTCTTCCTGGTGCTGGAGGGGGCGGTGTTCGCCCGCGGCGCGGCGGAACGGCCGCTGCTGCCGGCGCTGCGGCGGGACTATGCCCGCCGGCTGCTGGCGCAGACGCCGATGGCCGAGGGCATGAACGGGGACGCCGTGCGCCGGGCTTGGGCCTGCCGCGTGCTGGGACAGCCGGAGGACCCGGCCCTGTCGCCGTTGCTGGACGAGCTGGCCGCGCCGGGGGACAGCACGGAGGCGCAGCTGATCCAGCGGACGGAGCGCGTGCTGTACACCTGGTTCCGCCGCGCCCGCCGGGCCGCCGACGACCGCCAGTGGGCGGCGTGGGTAGGCCGAAAGCGGGACAAAAGCGGCGGTGTGCACTTTGTGCGGCCCAACGCCCTGCGGGCGCTGTCACATGACGCGCCCGGCGGCAGCGGCGGTCTGCAGAAGCAGACGCTGTTCAGCTTTTTGCAGGGCCGGACGCCGGAGCCGATCCTGCGGCGGTATGTGGAGGACTGCTTCGGCGCGTCCATGCTGACGCCGGGGCAGCTCAGCGAGGCGGAGCGCACCCTGTGCACCGGCGTGCACAAGAACTGCCGGCTGCACTTTACCCGCGGCGAGCCGGTGGGCCGCGCACCCGCGCCGGAGGCGGCCTGGGACGCGGCCCACTTCCGGCAGCAGCGGGAGAAGAACCGGGCGTATTATCAGGAGCATCTGGTGGAAAACAAGCTGGCCATCGCACAGCTGACGCAGAAGCTGCAGAACACGCTGCTGCTGCGGGCGGAGGACGAGGGCGGTACGGGCCGCGCCGGGAGGCTGCGGCCGGAGCTGGCCTGGCGCGCCGGGGCGCTGGGGGACGAGCGGGTGTTCTCCCGCCGGTCGCCGCAGGAGCCGGGAGAGCTGTCCGTGGACCTGCTGCTGGACGGCTCGGCCTCGCAGAACCGGCAGCAGGAGAAGCTGGCCACCCAGGCGTATCTTATCGCGGAGAGCCTGAGCCGGTGCCGCATCCCCGTGCGGGTGACGGCGTTCTGCTCCGTCAGCGGCTGCACGGTGCTGCGGGTGCTGCGGGACTATGACCATCCGGAGCAGAACGAGGGGGTATTCGACTATGTGGCCGCGGGGTGGAACCGGGACGGGCTGGCCCTGCGGGCCATGGGCTGGCTGCTGCGGCAGCGGCGCAGCGAGCAGTCGCTGCTGCTGGTGCTCTCGGATGCCAGCCCCAACGACGACCAGCGGATACCCAACGGCCTGGGCGGATGGGCCTACACCGGAAAGCGCGGCGTGGACGACACGGCGGCGGAGGCCGCGGCCCTGCGGCTGCGTGGCGTGCTGCCGGTGTGTCTGTTCACCGGAAGCGACCGGGAGGTGCCGGACGCCCGGCGTATCTACGGACAGGCTATGGAGCGCCTGCCGGCCATCGGGTGGCTGGCAGACGCGGTGACGCGGCTGATCCGGGGCCAGCTGCGGCGGGGATAGGACGGTATTCGACGTTTTGCGACGAGAAACGACGGAATATGTCTGCGTTCGACATAGGTCGACGGGAAGCGACGGGATACGTCTGTGTGCGACGGGGAACGACGGGAAACGACGCAAAAGATCATCGTGCGACGTCAAAAGACGAAAATCGACGTGAATGGCCGCCATACGACGTGCAAGGACAGAATGCGACACAAAACGACAGAAAGAGACACACCGAAGGGTGTGTCTCTTTCGCTGCTCAATACCAGGTGATGCCCTCCAGATCCTGTATCTGCACCCGCAGGTCCTCCAGCAGTGTCTCCGCGGCGGCGGAGAGGGCGCGGCCCTTGGGTGTGACCAGGTAGAAGGTGCGCTCCGCCGGCGGGTGGGCCAGGCGCAGCACCTGCACGTTGCTGAACATCCGCAGATAGGGCTCGGTGGCGCCGGCGGGGATGATGCTCCAGCGCTTGCCGCAGGCGGGCAGGGTCTCGGCCAGCTGGGGTGTGTCGGTGTACAGCAGGGGGCGGGCATCCACGCCGTACCAGTAGTCGTGCCATTGCAGTATCTCTGGCTGGCCGTAGATGAGTATCTCGTCCTGCACGTGCAGGGTGGTGGCCTCTACCGGTTCCGTCAGTGCCACCGTTTTGGGCACCACAAGGAAGAAGCCCTCGCGGAACAGGGGCTTGGCTTCGATCTGCAGATCGTAGTGCAATGCGCCGTCCACGATGGCCATGTCCGCGTCGCCCCGGGCCACGGCGGACACCGCCTGGTCCGTCCGCATGGACTCCACCCACAGGTTCACCGGCAGCTCGCGCTCCAGAAAGCGCTGGTACACCGGGGGCAGGATGTACTGGTTGGCGGTGTAGGCGGCGATGACGTGGAGAAACTCACGCTTTTCCGCGGCGGCGAAGGTCTGCGTCTCCGAGAGCAGGTTCTGCCACCGGCGGGCCAGAGGCAGGAAGTGCTGGCCCGCATCCGTCAGGGTGATGCGGCGCTGGCCCTTGCCGCGGTGGAACAGGGGCGCGCCCACCTGGTCCTCCAGCGACTTCAGCCGGGCGGACAGGGACGGCTGGGTGATGTACAGCGCCTCGGCGGCGGCGGTCATGGTGCCGTGGTCCAGCACGGCGAAAAAGGTCTCGATGTCCTGGTTGGTCATAGGCGGCTCTCCAAATTATAGTTTATGTCTATATTATACCGTAGAATAATCAATTTTACAAGCACCAACCTTTGTGGTATGATTTGGCCACAATACAGAAAGGAGTTGTTCCCTATGACAAACACGAAAACCAAGACTTCCCCGGCAAAGGTGATCGCCGCTGTTGTGATCGCGGTTATTCTGGCGTTCACGCTGGTGTGCCTGCTGACGGGGAACATCAACCCCGTGTGCCGTGTCACCGCCATACTGATGCCGGTGTGGCTGGCCGCCGAGCTGCGCCTGCTGTGCACGCTGCTGTAACGGGGCACCGGCTGATTTTGCTGTTTTCTTCCCTTTTCTCTTTCTTATTTGCGAAAAACGCGGACGCAGGTGCGTCCGCGTTTTTCATCGTCCGGACGCGTAAAGACGGCGCAAAGAATACTACGAACTCCGAACTATTTTCCCGAAAAAACCCTGTATTTGTAACGCTTTCGTGAATTCTGCGCCGTCCCGCTTGCAAGTCGGCGGCGGGGATGGTACACTTACACATTATTACAGTTTTACCCTGGGTGCGTGGGCGCTGCAGGCGGAAAAAGGAGGGACGGATATGGCCGGATTCAGCGTGAAAAAACCGCTGACGATCTTTGTGACGGTGCTGGGCATTATCGTGCTGGGCGTGGTGGCGTATCTGAAAATGACACCGGATCTGCTGCCCAACATGGACTTTCCCTATGTCATCATCGTCACTTCTGATCCCGGCGCCAGCCCGGAGTCCATTGAGCAGTCCATCACCAGGCCGGTGGAGCAGTCCATGGCTACGCTGGATAAGATCAAGACCGTCACCTCCACCAGCCAGGACAGCGTATCCATGGTCACGCTGGAGTTCGAGGACGGCGCCAATATGGATACCATCAGTGTGGACATCCAGCAGAAGATCTCCGTATTGCAGGGCAGTTGGGACGACACCGTCTCCGCCCCCTATGTGCTGAAGATCAATCCCTCCATGCTGCCGGTGATGGTGGCCGCCGTGACCCGGGAGGACATGGACGTGTACGCGCTCAGCGATTTCGTCACCGGAGAGCTGTCCCCCAAGCTGGAGGGCGTGTCCGGCGTGGCCAGCATTTCGGTCAGCGGCGCCGTGACCCGGGAGGCCCATGTGATCCTGGACGAGGCCAAGCTGGACGCCCTGTCGGAGAAGCTGGCGGATGCGGTGCGAACCGAACTGAACAAGAGTAAGCTGGATCTGCAGAAGGCCAAGGACCAGGTGGAAAAGGGGCAGGCACAGCTGGATGAGGCCAAGGAGGCCATTGCCGCCGGCGCGGCGGCCAAGGCGGGCGCGGCGGTGGATAAGCTGTACGAATATCTGAAGGAGGCCCTGGGCCAGATCCCGGGGCCAGACCCGGATCCGGATCCCGGTAAGCCGCCCATCACCGTGCCCGGGCAGAAGGAGCTGGAGCAGCTGAAAAAGACGCTGGAACGGCTGAACGCGACGCTGGATAAGCTGATGCAGGATCTGGAAAGCGGCGAGCTGAAGCGGGAGGTCACCAGTGAGGTCTATGACCTGACGCTCTCCCTGATCGACGGCATTACCCAGCTGACGGAGGCGCAGATACAGCTGGATGAGGCCATGACCCAGATCGAGGCCGGCATGGACCAGATCAACGAGGCGTACAAGTCCATCGCCGACCAGACGGACGTGGGCGGGATGCTGTCCATCTCCGCCGTCAGCCAGCTGCTGACGGCACAGAATTTCGCCATGCCTGCCGGGTACATTGAGGACGACAGCGGCGTGAAATACATGGTATCCGTGGGCGAGAACGTGTCCTCCCGCCAGGAGCTGGAGGATATGGTGCTGCTGGACCTGGGCATGGACGGCATCGAGCCGGTGACACTGGGCGACATCGCCACCGTGGTGGTCACGGACAACGCCGGGGAGCTGTACACCAAGGTCAACGGCGACAACGGCATTCTCATCACCTTTACCAAGCAGTCCAACTACGCCACGGCGGAGGTGTCCAATAACATCAGCGCACGGTTCGAGGAGCTGGAGGGCCAGTACGAGGGATTGTCCTTCGCGCCGCTGATGGACCAGGGCGACTATATCTACCTGATCGTGGAAACCATCACCTCGTCGCTGCTGTGGGGCGCGCTGTTCTCCGTGGTCATTCTGTACCTGTTCCTGCGGGATTGGCGGCCAACGGTCATCACGCTGGTATCTATCCCCGTCAGCGTGATCTTTGCCATCGTACTTATGTACTTCACCGGCGTGACCATCAACATGATCTCCCTGAGCGGTCTGGCCGTGGCGGTGGGTATGCTGGTGGATAACTCCGTGGTGGTCATTGAGAATATCTACCGCCTGCGGGCCAAGGGCGCCACCATCATTCAGGCGGCGGTGTCCGGCGCGGGCCAGGTGCTGGGGGCGGTGACGGCCTCTACCCTGACCACCGTGTGCGTGTTCGCGCCCATCGTGTTCGTAGAGGGCCTGACCCGCCAGCTGTTCACCGACCTGGCGCTGACCATCACCTACTCGCTGCTGGCCAGCCTGCTGGTGGCGCTGACACTGGTGCCGGCGATGGCCAGCGGTATGCTGCGCCGGCCCATGGTGCAGAAGCCGGGCCTGCTGGACAAGGTCTATCCCGCCTATCGGAAGGCCATCGCTTTTTCGCTGGACCACAAGGCCGGCGTGCTGCTGCTGTCGCTGGTGCTGCTGGTGACCAGTGCCGGCGCGTGCCTGCGCCGCGGCTTTACCTTTATGCCGGAGATGGATATGAACAACCTGTCCCTGACCATCACCATGCCGGAGGACACCTCCCGCGAGGAGGCGGTACGGCTGGCCGACGAGGTGCTGGAGCGGGTGATGACTGTGGACGACGTGCAGGACGCCGGCTTTATGATGGGCGGCGGCACCATGGGCGGCCTGAACATGGGCGGTGCCATGGGCGGCGCCTCCGGCGGCAGCTATGACGTGGAGGGCTACATCACCATGCCGGAGGGGACCTTCGGCTCTGTGGCGGGGAAGGAGATCGAGACGCTGTGTGCCGACCTGCCCTGTGAGGTGACGGCCAGCGGCGTGATGAGCGGTATGATGAGCTATATGACCGGCAGCGGCGTGTCGCTGCAGGTGTTCGGCAGCGATATGACGGACCTGCAGAGCAGCGCCCGGACCATCGCCCGGCGGCTGGAGCAGGTGGAGGGCGTCGGTGAGGTCAGCGACGGGCTGGACGCCTCGGCCCCGGCATTGCAGGTGACCATCGACCGGAAGGCGGCGGCGGAGAAGGGGCTGACCGTGGCTCAGGTGTATGTGCAGATCGCCGCGGCGCTGCAGAGCAGCGCCAGCGTCTCTGATGTGACGCTGGACAGCGAGGACATGGACCTGACCGTGGACGCGGCGGAGGGCAGCGTCCTCAAGCGGGAGAACCTGCTGGAGCTGGAGTTGTCGGCGGAGAGCAGCGCGTCCTACGCCATGACTGGCAGCGCCTCAGGCATGACCGGCAGCAGCACCGCGGGGCAGCTGACCGGCGGCAGTGAGGAGGACAAGACCTTCAAGCTGGGCGATGTGGCCACCGTGACGGAGACGGTGTCCATGAACACCATCTCCCGTGACCAGCAGCGCCGGTGCGTTACCGTGACCGCCGCCATCGCCGATGGCTACAACGTCACCCACGTGACCTCCGCGGCGCAGCAGGCCGTCAGCGGTCTGACGCTGCCGGAGGGCGTCACCGCGGAATTCAACGGAGAGAACGAGCAGATCATGGAGGCCATGAGCCAGCTGCTGCTGATGCTGTTGCTGGGCGTGGTGCTGGTGTACTTCATCATGGTGGCACAGTTCCAGTCGCTGAAATCCCCGTTCATCGTCATGTTTACCATCCCGCTGGCCTTTACCGGCGGCTTCCTGGCCCTGCTGATCGCGGGGATCGAGGTATCTGTCATCAGCCTGATCGGCTTTGTGATGCTGGTGGGCATCATCGTCAACAACGGTATCGTGCTGGTGGATTACATCAACCAGCAGCGGCTGTCCGGCATGGAGCGCCGGGAGGCGATCATCGACGCGGGCGTGACCCGCCTGCGGCCGATCCTGATGACCAGTCTGACCACGATTTTGGGCCTGATCGTCACCGCCACGGCGAAAAACGCCGGCACGGCGCTGATGCAGCCCATCGCCGTGGTCTGTATCGGCGGACTGCTGTACGCCACGCTGATGACGCTGTTCGTGGTGCCCTGTATGTACGACATGATGAACAAGAAGGACATGCAGAAGGTGGACGAGAGCGAATTGCAGATCGTGGATATGTGAGCAAAAAAAGAAAGCCCCGCGGGGCTTTCTTTTTTTACGCTTAATAGGCCAGCTTCTCGGCCAGGTAGGCCTTCAGCTCGCTGATGGGGATACGCACCTGCTCCATGGTGTCGCGCTCGCGGACGGTGACGCAGTTGTCGCCGGCGTGCTCGGCATCGCCCACGGTGTCGAAGTCCACGGTGATGCAGAAGGGCGTGCCCACCTCGTCCTCGCGGCGGTAGCGCTTGCCGATGGAGCCGGTCTCGTCGAAGTCCAGCATCCACTCCTTGGACAGGTCCTCGTAGATCTTGCGGGCGGGCTCGGAGAGCTTCTTGCTCAGGGGCAGGATGGCGGCCTTGTAGGGGGCCAGGGCCGGGTGCAGGTGCAGCACCACACGGACGTCGTTCTTCTCCGCGTCCACGACCTCCTCGTCGTAGGCGTCCACCAGCACGGCCAGGACGCTGCGCTCCACGCCCAGGGACGGCTCGACCACATAGGGGATGTAGCGCTCGTTGGTCTCGGGGTCGAAGTAGGTCAGGTCGCGGCCGGACACGGTCTGGTGCTGGGTCAGGTCGTAGTCGGTACGGTCCGCCACGCCCCACAGCTCGCCCCAGCCGAAGGGGAACAGGAACTCGAAGTCCGTGGTGGCCTTGGAGTAGAAGCACAGCTCCTCGGGGTCGTGGTCACGCAGGCGGAGGTTTTCGTCCTTCAATCCGATGCCCAGCAGCCAGTTGTGGCAGAAGGTGCGCCAGTAGTTGAACCACTCCAGGTCGGTGCCGGGCTTGCAGAAGAACTCCAGCTCCATCTGCTCGAACTCACGGACGCGGAAGATGAAGTTGCCCGGGGTGATCTCGTTGCGGAAGGACTTGCCGATCTGGCAGACGCCGAAGGGCAGCTTGCGGCGGGTGGTGCGCTGGGTGTTCACAAAGTTGGTGAAGATGCCCTGGGCCGTCTCGGGACGGAGATAGACGGTGTTCTTGGCGTCCTCGGTGACGCCCTGGAACGTCTTGAACATCAGGTTGAACTGGCGGATATCGGTGAAGTTGTGCTTGCCGCAGGAGGGGCAGGGGATGTTGTGCTCCTCCACAAAGTCCTTCATCTCCTGCTGGGAGAAGGCGTCGATGGGTTTGCTGAGCTCAAAGCCGTTCTCGTGGCACCAGTCCTCGATGAGCTTATCGGCGCGGAAGCGCTCCTTGCACTCCTTGCAGTCCATCAGGGGGTCGGAGAAGCCGGCCAGATGGCCGCTGGCCACCCAGGTCTGGGGGTTCATGAGGATGGCGGCGTCCTGCCCCACGTTGTAGGGGTTCTCCTGGACAAATTTCTTCCACCAGGCCTTCTTGATGTTGTTCTTCAGCTCCACGCCCAGGGGGCCGTAGTCCCAGGTGTTGGCCAGGCCGCCGTAGATCTCGCTGCCGGCAAAGATGATGCCGCGGTTTTTGCAGAGGGCGACGATCTTGTCCATCGTCTTTTCGGTGTTTTTCATGGTGAGGTTCCTCCTATATGAAGTGTTTTGGCAACAAAAAAACGCCCTGAGCCGGTAAGGCTCAGGGCGAACTAAACATAGTCCGTGGTTCCACCTGAATTTGGATACTTCCACACTCTTCTGCCGGTAACGGGGCTTCCGGCGGGCATTTCCTCCCGCGGCTCAGGGCCGCCACGCCCGTCATCGCCTGTATCAGGAAAAGAATAGCACGTTTCGGGGTGGTTGTCAAGCACGCAAAGCAAAAACCGCCGCAGCTGCGGCGGTTTTCGGCTGTTTTCGGTTACTTTCCGGCGGCCATGACCTTTCCGGCGGCATCCACCACCAGACGGTCGGTCTTTGCACCGGCGGCGCTCTTGCTGAAGCTCACTGTCCACGCGCCGGAGGTGACGTCATAGGTGGCGTACACTTCGTCGTACGCGCCGGTGTACTGGGCCTTGGCAGCGTCGATGGCGGCCTGCTGGCTGACGCTCTTGCGGCCGATCTGGGCGGTGCCCAGAATGGACAGCAGCGCATCGCGGTTGGCGTTCCACACCTCGGTGGTCATGGTCTCGGAGGGGGAAGCCACATAGCTGCCCGGTACGTCCTCAAAAAAGATGTCCGCCATGACCATGGTGCCCTTTTCCGTGTTCTCCTCCGTGTGCTGCCAGACCTTCATGCCGTTGGCAAGGGTGATCTCCTCACTGGTGACGCCGGTGCCGCAGATGCCGTAGCCGCCCGTCCAGCACAGCAGCGTGTAGCTGACGGTGGGGTCATCGGTCTTGTAGAAGCGGATGCCCTCGGTCTTGTCGCTGCCGTTGTCGGACACCTGCTCCCAGCTCCAGCCCTCAGGCAGGTCCAGCGCCATGTCCACATAGCCGTGGGTGAACTCGGCGGTGGTGACGGTGGGCTGGGGATCCGGCGCGGGATCGGGGTCGGGCTTGTCGTCGTTGTTCTTTTTGCCGCAGGCCATCAGCGACAGGGCGCAGGCCAGGGCCAGGATAAATGCCAAAAACTTCTTCATGGGGGTCGTGCCTCCTTTTCTGTCTCTATTTGTTTGTGTATATATGCCGCCCGGGGGCGGGGAGGGCGATGGGCCCGCCCTCTATCCACTAAGACGGAGCGCGGCGGGGTTTAGTTCCGCTTTTCTTATTCGCGGCCCTCGGGCAGCTGGGCGATGACGGTCTTGTACAGATGGCGGAAGAAGAACAGCGTCAGCGTCAGGGAGAATACCTCCGCGATGGGGTAGCTCCACCACACCAGGTCGCTGTTGCCCACGGAGGCGCCGTACCGGGCCAGCACGTAGGCGATGGGGATCAGGAACACCAGCTGGCGGACGATGGAGGTGATCATGGAGTACAGGGATCTGCCCAGCGCCTGGAAGGAGGCGCCCAGGGCGATGCACGCGCCGGCCATGCAGAAGCTGATGGAGATGATCCGCAGGGCGGGTATGCCCACGGAGAGCATGGTGTCGGTGGCGTCAAATATCTTCAGCAGAGGGCCGGGGATGACCCAGAAGAGGACGGTGCCGAAGACCATGATGATGGAGGCGTACAGCGCGCCGCGCTTGATGGTCTCCACCATGCGCTTGCGGTTCCGGGCGCCGTAGTTATAGGCGACGATGGGCACCACGCCGTTGTTCATACCGAAGACGGGCATGAAGATAAAGGAATTCAGCTTGAAGTACGCGCCGAAGGCGGTGGCCGCCGTCTCGTGGGCGGCATGGTAGGTGATGAGTATCTTGTTCATCAGGAACGTCATCACCGAACCGATGGCGATCATAATGACGCTGGGCAGGCCGATGGCGTAGATCTCGCCGATGAGCCGGAAGTCCGGGCGGAAGCCCTTGATGGAGAGGGTGATGTCGGTATTCTTCTTGTGGTTGAAGTATATGGCCAGGGCGCAGCCGCAGAACTGGCCGATGATGGTGGCCACGGCAGCGCCGGTAACGCCCATGTTCAGGGTAAAGATGAAAATGGGGTCCAGAATGATATTGATGATGGCGCCCAGACCCTGGGTGTACATGCTGAGGATAGACCGCCCCGTGCCCTGGAGCAGCCGTTCGTACATGATCTGGCAGAACATACCCAGCGAGCCGATGGTCACCACCCGCAGGTAGTCGTTGCCCATGCGGATGATGTTCTCGATCTGGGTCTGGGAACGGAAGAACAGGTCGGAGCAGGTGGCGCCCAGAGCGGCGGAGATGACGAAGCCCACCAGCGCCAGCAGTATGCCGTGGTTGGCGACCTTGTCGGCGCGTTCACGCTGTCCGGCACCCAGTGCCCGGCCCATCAGGGCGTTGACGCCTACGGCGGTGCCGGTGGCCAGACCGATCATCAGGTTCTGGGCGGGAAAGGCCAGCGAAACGGCGGTGAGCGCCTGCTCGCTGACACGGCTGACGAACACGCTGTCCACGATGTTGTACAGCGCCTGCACCAGCATGGACGCGATGATGGGCAGGGACATATTCCAGATCAGCTTGGAAATGGGCATGACGCCCAGCTTGTTTTCTTCGGGCAAGGTATCACTCTTTTCTGTGCGAAATATTCAGTGTCTCTTATTGTATCATGTATATCCATAAAAGGAAATCCCCGAAATGCGTTTTTTCTGCACATTTCGGGGGTGGTTTTTGTTGAAATAACGCAAAATTATTTCGCGCAGCGAAGCAGTTTACCGGCGGGAGAAAAAGGCCCGGATCTCCTCCGCCGTGCAGGCGGCGCTGCCCTGGGCAAAGCCATCCCGGCCGCCGCCCCGGCCATGGAGCGTCTCGTTCATGTCCTTCACCAGCGGCCGGATATCCTGTCCGGCATGGATGAGCGCGTACCGGTACGTGCCGTCTGTTCCGGAGAACACGGCGCAGCGGCCGCCGCACGTCTGGGCCACGGCGTCGCACAGGCGGCGGACACCGTCGCCCTCCAGCGGCGCGGTGATGAGCACGGTGTCGCCCTTGCCGGCGTATTCCGCCGCCGTGTGGGCGAAGACCTGCGCTTCCAATCCGGCGGCGCGTTCCCTGGCGGCCAGCAGCTCGGACTGCATCCGCTCCACGGCGGCAAAGGATGCCTCCGGCTTTATCGACAGCGATTGCCCGATCTGCCGCGATTGTTCCCAGCAGGCGGAGAGATGGTCCAGCGCTCGCTGGCCGCACAGCAGCTCCAGCCGCACGCCGTCCCGAAATTTCTGCCAGCCCACGAACTTCACCAGGCCCACCTGGCCGCTGGCGGCCACATGGGTGCCGCAGCAGGCGCACAGGTCCGCGCCGGGAAACTCCGTAAGGCGCACAGGCCCCTCCAGGGCTTTTTTGCTGCGGTAGGGCAGGGCGGCCAGCTCCTCCGGGGAGGGGTACCAGATGTGGATGGGGTGGTTTTCCCAGATGTACCGGTTGGCGCGGCGTTCGATGTCCTGCACCTGCTCCCAGCTGATGTCGGCGTTGTAGTCGATGGTCACGGTATCCGCGCCCAGGTGGAAGCCCACGTTGTCGCAGTGGAAGGCGCTGCACAGCATACCGGAGACGATGTGCTCGCCGGAGTGCTGCTGCATATGGTCGAAGCGGCGCGCCCAGTCGATATGGCCGCTGACCTCCGCGCCCACAGGCAGCTCATGGTCGCACAGGTGGGTGACGACGCCGTCCTTCTCATGGACGTCCAGCACCCGGGCATCCCCCAGCGTGCCGTGGTCGGCTGGCTGTCCGCCGCCCTCGGGATAGAAGGCGGTGCGGTCCAGCACCACCGCAAAGCCGCCCGTCACAGCCCCGCAGGACTCCACCACGGCGGTGAAGTCCTGCAGAAAGGCGTTTTCGTAGTAGAGCTTGACGGTCTCCATCAGTCGTCCTTCTCTACCTCGCCCACGATGGCGATGTGCAGCTCATCCAGCTGCTTCTGCTCCACGGTGGACGGCGCGCCCATCATGATGTCCTGGGCGTTCTTGTTCATGGGGAAGGGGATGATCTCGCGGATGGAGCTTTCGCCGGCCAGCAGCATGACCATGCGGTCCACGCCCGGGGCGATACCCGCGTGGGGAGGCGCACCGTAGCAGAAGGCGTTGTACATGGCGGGGAACTTCTTTTTCACGTCCTCCTCGCCCAGGCGCACCAGCTCGAAGGCCTTGATCATGATCTCGGGGTCGTGGTTACGGACGGCGCCGGAGGACAGCTCCACGCCGTTGCACACCAGGTCGTACTGGTTGGCGTAGATATCCAGGGGGTCGATCTCGCCGCGCTCGGCCTTCAGCAGCACCTCCATGCCGCCGTTGGGCATGGAGAACGGGTTGTGGCAGAACTCCAGCTCGCCGGACTCGTCGCCGATCTCGTACATGGGGAAGTCCACGATCCAGCAGAACTCATAGCGCTCCTTGTCAAAGTGGTTTTCGCAGGCGGCGCCGAAGGTCTTGATGAGCACGCCCACGGACTTGGTGGCGTATTGGCCTGCGGTTGCCAGCACCAGGGTGCCCGGCTTCAGGTCGATGATCTTACCCAGCTCGGCCTCCACCGGGGCGACGAACTTGGCGATGCCGCCGGCCAGCTGGCCGTTTTCGTCCACCTTGAACCAGTAGGCCTTGCTGCCGGACTGGACCTCGCAGTCGGTGAGCAGCTTCTCCACCTGCTTGCGGGTCAGGGCGCAGTCGCTGATGGGTACCATCTTTACGGTCTGGCCCTTGAAGGCCTCGAACTCGCTGGCGACGAACAACTCGCTGACGTTTTTGCAGGTCAGGTCGATACGCAGATCGGGCTTATCGGAGCCGTAGGTCTCCATGGCGGTGTTGTAGGGGATGCGGCGGAAGGGGGCGGAGGAGGCCACGTTGTAGGTGCCGAACTTGGCGAAGATAGGGGGCAGCACGTCCTCCAGCACGGCGAAGATGTCGTCCTGGGTGGCGAAGGCCATCTCCATATCCAGCTGATAGAACTCGCCGGGGGAGCGGTCGCCGCGGGCGTCCTCGTCGCGGAAGCAGGGGGCGATCTGGAAATAGCGGTCGAAGCCGGAGGTCATCAGCAGCTGCTTGAACTGCTGGGGGGCCTGGGGCAGGGCGTAGAATTTGCCGGGGTGCTTGCGGGCGGGCACCAGATAGTCGCGGGCGCCCTCGGGGGAGCTGGCGGTCAGGATGGGGGTGGTGATCTCCAGGAAGCCGTGCTCCATCATGGCGGCGCGCAGGGCGGCCACCACCTGGCAGCGCAGGATGATGTTCTGCTTGACCGCCGGGTTCCGCAGGTCCAGATAGCGGTACTTCAGCCGCTGGGTCTCGTCGGCCTCGCGGCTGCGGTTGATCTCGAAGGGCAGGGCGTTATAGCGGCAGCGGCCCAGCACCTCGATCTTGGTGGGGACCACCTCGATCTCGCCGGTGGGCAGCTTGGGGTTCTTGCTGGCGCGCTCGCGGACGGTGCCCTCCACGCTGATGGTGGACTCCTTGTTCAGGCCCTTGATGACCTTCAGGTCGGCCTCGTCCTCCACCACCACCTGGGTGGTGCCGTAGAAGTCACGCAGCACCACGAAGGCCAGGCTGCCGCCTACCTCGCGGACATTCTCCATCCAGCCCACGATCTTCACGGACTTGCCCACATCGCTGGCGCGCAGCTCGTTGCAGGTATGTGTACGCATCTGCATCATTGTTGTTTTCCTCCCATTTATGATTGTGTTTTGTATAACCTTATTGAATTATTACGGATCGTTTATCAAAAACGCCGCCCCCTACACCCGTCTGCCGTAAATGCTTTGCGCCGTAGGGTAAGGCGCTTACTTCTCCACGATGACCCTGCCCTTGTTCCTCTCGGTCAGACCGTCGCGCACCCGCGCCAGGGTGGCGGCAAAGTCCAGGGTGGTTTGCTCGCCGCTGGTCATATCCTTGCAGGCGATGACGTTGTTTTTCACCTCGTCCTCGCCCAGGAACACCACATAGGGCACGCCGGTCTTGTCGGCGTAGTTCATCTTGGCCTTGAACTTTTTTTGCTCGGTGTACAGCTGGGTCCGCACGCCGGCGTCCCGCAGCTTTGTGGCCAGTGTGACGGCGGCGGACAGGTCCTCGGTCATGGGCAGGATCAGCACATCCGCCGGAGCGGTGGGCAGATCGCCGTTGAGCATTCCCTGCTCGCCCAGCACGTAGAACAGCCGGGTCAGGCCGATGGAGATGCCCACACCGGGCAGCTGCTTGTCGGTGTAGTATTCCGCCAGGTTGTCATACCGGCCGCCGGAGCAGACGGAGCCGATCTCCGGGTGGTCCAGCAGCGCCGTCTCGTACACGGTGCCGGTGTAGTAATCCAAGCCCCGGGCAATGGTCAGGTCCACGGCAAAGTTCTCCTCCGGCACGCCGAAGGCGGACAGGTATTTCACCACGGTTTTCAGCTGGTCCAGGCCCTCGTCAAACGTCTCGTTCCGGCCGGCGTAGCCCTCCAGGGCGGAGAGCACCTGATCGTTGCTGCCGGTGATGGCGATGAATTTCAGGATCTCATCGGCGCTTTCGGCGGACACGCCCACCTCGTCGGTCAGCAGGGTACGGACCTTCTCTGCGCCGATCTTGTCCAGCTTGTCCACGGTACGCATGATGTCGCCGGCCTTGTCGGTCAGGCCCAGCATGGCATAAAAGCCGTTGAGGATCTTGCGGTTGTTCACCCGGATGCAGAAGCGCCTGAGCCCCAGCTCACTGAACGCACGGTAGATGATGGCGGGCATCTCGGCCTCGTTGGTGATGTCCAGCTTGCCGTCGCCGATCACGTCGATATCCGCCTGATAGAACTCACGGAAGCGGCCGCGCTGGGCGCGCTCGCCCCGGTAGACCTTGCCGATCTGGTAGCGGCGGAAGGGGAAGGACAGGTCGTTGTAGTGCAGGGCCACATACTTGGCCAGCGGCACCGTCAGGTCAAACCGCAGGGCCAGGTCGGCGTCGCCCTTGTTGAAGCGGTAGATCTGCTTCTCCGTTTCGCCGCCGCCCTTGGCCAGCAGCACCTCCGCCGCCTCGATCACCGGGGTGTCCAGCGGGGTGAAGCCGTACAGGGAATAGGTGCGGCGCAGGATGTCCATCATGCGCTCCATCTGCTGCTGCGGCTTGGGCAGCAGCTCCATAAAGCCGGACAGGGTCCGGGGGGTCATCTCAGCCATTTTCCGTCTCTCCTTTATCTTCGGTGGTTTCGTTTTGCTCGTTTGTCTCCGGCAGCTCCTCCGCGTCGGACGTTAGCGTGTGGGCGGCGGCCTCGCGGGCGGCCTCGGCCTCCGCCTCGTGCTTCAGCTCCCAGGCAACCTCACGGTAGATGTCATCCAGGGCCCGGCCCTTCTTCACGCCGATGCGCTGGCCGATGACACCGCCGACTATGGCCAGCGCCAGGCCCACATACCACAGACCCGGTACAATGACGGGCAGCAGCAGGCCCGCCAGCGCACCAAACCAGACGCCCAGCTCCTCATAGTGGCCCCAGACGGCGTGGTAGGCACCTTTTTTCTCCCGGAGGTGCGTCATTCGCTTCAGCTGCGCCAGGCACATACCGACCCGCAGCAGCGCCAGCGCCGTCAGCGGGATGAAGATGTCCCGCACGTGGTTGTTGATGAAGTCCAAAACAGCCTGCATAGCGTTCTCCTTTGTGTTTGTGTCGGCGGCGCGGACGAAAAAACGCTCCCGTCCCTGCATTGGGACGAGAGCGTAAAACACTTCGTGGTGCCACCCAAATTCGGCCTTGCGGCCCTTTTTGCTCCTGTTACGGGGAGCGCGCCGTGGATGTTTCCATCCCCGCTAACTCGCTGTCTTCACCTGTGCCTTGCCGCGGTGCGCTTTCAGCCGATGGCGCACCTCTCTTGCAGCGGCGGTGTACAGGCTACTCCTGCGAGGTCTGCACGGTTATCCCTTATTGTATGCGATTTGCCGATGGTTGTCAAGCCGTAAAGGGCTTGTTCTTGGGGTTGACGATGTCACGCCAGTCCAGGTCGCCCCGGTCCAGACCCAGCACCAGCATCTCGGCGGTGGCCAGGTTGCTGGCAAAGGGCACGTTGTTCTGGTCGCACAGGCGGGAAATATACGTGATGTCTGCGTCCGGCGTTTTCTGGTTGGGGTCACCGAAGCACAGCACCATATCGATCTCGTTATAGGCGATGCGGGCGGCGATCTGCTGTCCGCCGCCGTGGGCGAAGGACAGGAAGCGGTGTATGGTCAGCCCGGTAGCGTCGGCGATCTGCTGGCCGGTGCGGGCGGTGGCGCAGAGGGTGTGCTTGGCCAGGATGCCGCAGTAGGCGGTGCAGAACTGGACCATCAGCTCTTTCCGGTTGTCGTGTGCCATCAATGCAATATTCATGGAGGGCTCCTTTCCTTATATCTTCATCAGCGGGGTTTTCTGCCCCATGATGCGTTTCGCAATGTTTTCATAGGCCCGGGCGGCGTAGTAGTTCTGCTCCCGCAGCACCAGTCCGCGGTTCAGGCAGTAGGGGACGTCCGGGTCCTCCGGTATCACGCCCAGCAGCGGCAGGCCCGCCGCGTCGATGGCGTCGTCGATGGTGGTGTGCAGCTGACGCAGCACCTTTTTGGACACGCGCCCCACCACCAGATGCACCGTCCCGCTGGGAAAGGCGGACAGCTCTGCGGCGGTGCGCTGGGCGTCCCGCATGGCGGACACGTCCGTGGTGGTGATGACGATCACATGGTCGGCCATGCACGCTGCCATCTGGAAGCCCTGGCCCAGTCCGGCGGGCGCGTCGATCAGGCACCAGTCGTAGCTTTCCCGTATCTCACGCGCCAGCGCCTGCAGCTTCGGCACCGACAGGGACAGCGGGCGGTCGGCCATGGGTGCGGTCAGCAGGGAGAGGGAGGGGTATCGCTCATGGGGCACCGCCGCCTCATGCAGGGTGCAGCGGCCCTCCAGCACATCGGAGAAGTCCATCAGCGCCCGGTCGCTGAGCCCCAGCGCCAGATCCAGGTTCCGCAGGGTGATGTCACAGTCCAGGCACAGCACCCGCTGCCCCATGTGGGCCAGCGCCAGCGCCACGTTGGCGGTGAAGGTGGTCTTGCCGGTGCCGCCCTTGCCGGACGCCACGGCGATGATCTTGCCCATGGACTTCCTCCTTTCACGGGCCGCCTATACCAGCGGCGCTTTTTTGATCCGGGCAAAGGCCCGGGGAAATTGCTTCGGTGTGTGCTGTGTTTTTTCGATGGATACGATGCGGTGCACCACGTCCGTCTCCGGCACGGTGTAGTCCGTGACGCCGGTCAGGCATCCGCCCAGCTGGGCGATGGCGCTGCGGGCCTGACGTATCTCCTCGTCGGTGGAGACGGACTTCATGGCGGCGAACTGTCCGCCTACCTTTACCAGCGGCAGCGTCAGCTCGCTGAGCACGTTCAGCTGGGCCACGGCACGGGAGGCCGCCAGATCGAACTGCTCCCGGTGCTGCGCGGCGAATTCCTCCGCCCGGGCGTGGACGCAGGTCACATTTTTCAGGCCCAGGTCTGTCTGGACCTCCTTCAGGAAGTCCACCCGCTTGCCCAGACTGTCCAGCAGCGTGAAGCGGGCATCCGGCGTCAAAATCGCCAGCACCATGCCGGGAAAGCCTGCGCCGGTGCCTACGTCGATGACGCGCTTGCCGGACAGGTCCAGCTGCGCCGCCAGCGCCGCGCAGTCCAGCAGGTGCAGGGTGGCCACGTCCCGGGGCGCGGTGATGGCCGTGAGGTTCATCACCTTGTTTTTTTCCAGCAGCAGTTCGGCGTAGCGCGCCAGCTTGTCTGCGGCAGCAGAGTCCAGGTCCAGGGCCGTCAGGCCGGCGGTCAGGAGGTCCCTCATTTCTGCTGCTCTTTCAGCAGGTCGCGGATCTCGGTGAGCAGCTCCTCGCTGGTGGGAGCCGGTTCTTCCTCCTCCTGCGGCTCCTCGTCCTTTTTGCCCAGCTTGTGCAGCTGGTTGATGGTCTTGACCATCAGGAAGATGACGAAGGCCACCAGAACAAAGTCAATGACCGTGCTCAGAAACGTGCCGATGCCCAGGGTAACGGCCTCGGTGACCACCTGGCCTGCCTCGTCCAGCACCTCCGGCTTCAGCACGATATTCAGCTGTCCCAGATCCACGCCGCCGATGAGCAGGCCGATCAGGGGCATGAACACATCGTTCACCAGAGAGGTGGTGATCTTACCGAACGCGGTACCGATGATCACGCCGACGGCCATGTCCATGACGTTGCCGCGCATGGCAAAGGTCTTGAATTCCGCAAAAAACTTCTTCATGTGTAAAAGCTCCTATACTAAAAGTATAATTACGGATAACTATTACGATACGCTATCAGAGCAGCGGTACCAGGCGCTCCTTGCCGCCCATGTAGGGCTGCAGCGCCTTGGGTACCAGCACGGAGCCGTCCGCCTGCAGGTTGTTCTCCAACAGGGCGATGAGCATACGGGGCGGGGCCACCACGGTGTTGTTCAGGGTGTGGGGCAGGTACAGTTTGCCGTCCTCGCCGCGGACGCGGATCTTCAGGCGGCGGGCCTGGGCGTCGCCCAGGTTGGAGCAGGAGCACACCTCGAAGTACTTTTGCTGCCGGGGGGACCAGGCCTCGATGTCGCAGGACTTGCACTTCAGGTCCGCCAGGTCGCCGGAGCAGCACTCCAGCTGCCGCACAGGGATATCCAGGCTGCGGAACAGCTCCACCGACCAGCGCCACATCTTCTCGTACCAGGCCTTGGAGTCCTCGGGCTTGCAGACCACGATCATCTCCTGCTTTTCGAACTGGTGGATGCGGTACACGCCGCGCTCCTCGATGCCGTGGGCGCCCTTTTCCTTGCGGAAGCAGGGGGAGTAGGAGGTCAGCGTCTGGGGCAGCTTGTCCTCCGGCAGGATCTGATCGATGAACTTGCCGATCATGGAGTGCTCGCTGGTGCCGATCAGGTACAGGTCCTCACCCTCGATCTTGTACATCATGGCGTCCATGTCCGTCTGGCTCATCACGCCCTCCACCACGTTGCCGTGGATCATAAACGGCGGGATGCAGTAGGTGAAGCCCTTGTCGATCATAAAGTCACGGCCATAGGCGGTGACGGCGGAGTGCAGCCGCGCGATGTCGCCCATCAGGTAATAGAAGCCGTTGCCGGATACACGGGCAGCAGCGTCCATATCCACGCCGTCGAAGCGCTCCATGATCTCCGTGTGGTAGGGGATGGGGAAGTCTGGGGTCTTGGGCTCGCCGAAGCGCTCCACCTCTACGTTGCAGCTGTCGTCCGGACCGATGGGCACGGACTCGTCGATTATCTGGGGGATGACCAGCAGCAGCTTGTTCATGGCGGCCTCGGCGTTGGTCTTCTTCTCCTCCAGACGGGTCATGCGCTCGGCGTTGGCCTTTACGGCGGCGTTGTTGGCATCGATCTCCGCCTGAAGGGCGGCCTTCTCCGCCTCGTCGGCACACTTTTTCAGCCTGCCGAACAGGGGACCGTTGGCCTTGGATAGTTTGTTGCGCTCGGCCTTCAGGGCCTCGCCCTCGTTGATGGCCTCGCGGCGCTCGCTGTCCAGGGCGATGACCTCGTCCACCAGGGGCAGCTTGGCGTTCTGGAACTTCTTGCGGATATTCTCCTTTACCAGGTCCGGGTTCTCCCGGATAAACTTGATGTCAAGCATATTCTATACCTCTATTCGATGATGTTTCACGTGAAACGCTTATCGCTTTCCCAGCTTCTCCAGGGCCTCCAGCAGGGCGTTCAGGTCCTCGGTGCCGTAGTATTCCAGCTCGATGCGCCCCTTCTTTTTGCCGTTGACGATGCGGCAGGGGCGGCCCAGCTTTTCGCCCAGCTCACGGGCGGCCTCCTCAACATAATTGACGGAAAGCGCGTCCTTTTGGGGCTTTTCTTTTTTCTCGGCGGTGAGTTTTTTCACCAGCAGTTCCGTCTGGCGGACGGAGAGGGCGTCCTTGACCACCGTCTCTGCCGCGGCCTGCTGCTGCTTGCTGCCCAGCGTCAACAGGGCGCGGGCGTGTCCGGCGGAAAGCCGTCCGTCCTCCACCATGGTCCGCACCGGCTCGGTCAGCCCCAGCAGGCGCAGGGCGTTGGCCACCGTGGGGCGGGACTTGCCCACCCGCTGGGCACACTCGTCCTGGGTCATGCCGTACTGCTCCGTCAGCACCCGGTAGCCCTCGGCCTCCTCAATGGGGTTCAGATCCTCTCGCTGGAGGTTTTCGATCATGGCCAGCTCCATGGCCTTGCGGTCGTCGGCCTCTATGACTACCACGGGTACCTGTGTCAGCCCGGCCATCCGCGCCGCCCGCCACCGCCGTTCACCGGCGATGATCTGATAGTAGCCGGATTGCAGCTTCCGCACGGTCAGCGGCTGGATGATGCCGTGTATCCGGATGGAGTCCGCCAGGTCACTGAGGGCCTCCGGCTCAAAGCTCTTTCTGGGCTGGGTGGAGCAGCTCTCCACCTGGCTGATGGGCAGCAGCAGGGAGGAGGCGCGCTCGTCCTTGGCGGCGATGACGTCATCGCCCAGCAGTGCGCTTAGTCCCTTGCCCAGACCTTTTGTGTTCGCCATGCCGCGTCTCCTTTCAGCAGTTGTTCTTCCGCAAAAATTCCGCCGCCAGCGCCGTGTATGCGTCCGCGCCCCGGCAGGTCTTGTCATAGGCGGTGATGGGCTTGCCGTGGCTGGGCGCTTCGCTGAGCCGCACGTTCCGCGGGATCACGGTGCTGTACACCTTCCCGGCAAAAAACCGCTTCAGCTCCTGGGCCACCTGAATGGACAGGTTGGTGCGGCCATCGAACATGGTCAGCAGCACGCCCTCGATGTCCAGCCCGGGGTTCATGCTGCGCCGCACGATACGCACGGTGTTCATCAGGTCGCTGAGTCCCTCCAGCGCGTAGTACTCGCCCTGCACCGGGACCAGCAGACTGTTGGCGGCGCACAGCGCGTTCAGCGTCAGCAGCTCCAGCGAGGGCGGACAGTCGATGAAGATGAAATCATAGCTGTCCGCTACCTGCCGCAGCGCGGCCTTCAGCAGGAACTGCCGGTCGTCCATGTTGATCATCTCCACACCGGCGCCGGCCAGCGCCTTGCTGCTTGGCAGCACGTCGCCATAGGGCGTGGTCACGATCAACTGGGCTGTCTCTGCGCCGTTGATGAGCGCATCGTAGACGCCGTTGCTGGTGGTCTTGTCCACGCCCATGCCGCTGGTGGCGTTGGCCTGGGGGTCAAAATCGCACAGCAGCACCCGCTTGCCAGCGGCTTTTACGGCAGCGGCCAGGTTTACGCAGGTGGTGGTCTTGCCCACGCCGCCCTTCTGATTTACGATCGCAATGATTTTCGCCACAGCAAATTCCTCTTTCTGTCTGAGTTCATTATGATAGTATATACCACCTGCATGGAGGGTTTCAAGAGGGAAAATGCAAATTTTCGCCCTTTTGTTTCACGTGAAACATAAAGGGACAAAAGCAGGGCGGCTGTTTCACGTGAAACAGCCGCCCCGTTCCTTATACCAGTATCACACCGTTCAGCGGCGGCAATGTCAGGTGTGCTTTTCCGTCGATGACCAGAAATCGCTGTCCGGTCATCGCGTCCTGCGCGGTGGGCGCGTCCCAGGCCAGCGTCAGGTCTGCCGGCGCGTCCCCGGCGTTCAGCGCCGTTACCGTGCGCTCGCCTCCGCGCTCACGCTCGATGGCCAGAGCGCCGCCTCGGGCCAGCAGATAGCGCAGGGCGCCCGAGCGCAGGCTCTCCCGCGTTCGCCGCAGCTGTCCCAGAGTGCGGAAGAAGTCCGTCAGCGCCGCGTCCTCGCTGCCCCAGGGGAAGGCGCCCCGGTTCAGCGGATCCTCGAAGCCCTGCACGCCGGCCTCATCGCCGTAGAAGAGGGTGGGAGAGCCGGGGAAGCTGTAGAGCAGCATTCCCGCCAGACGGAGCTTTGCCAGGCCCCGGGCCAGCTCAGTGGGGGAGAGACGGTACGCCGCACGCTCCGCCTTGGTTTTCGGTGTGCCCTCCGCGCCCAGCAGCGTCAGAATACGCGCTGTGTCGTGGGTGCCCAGGAAGTTCATGGCGCCATAGAAGGCGAAGGGCGGGTAGTTCTCACGAATTGTCTCCATGCTGCCGCGGAAGACCGCGGCGTCGCCGCCGGCCAGCCAGTTCAGCAGGGCCGTGCGGAAGGGGTAGTTCATCAGGCCGTGGACCTGGCGGCCCAGCAGGTATCTGCGCCGTTGGGAGTAGGCGATCTTGTTGCTGCCGTCCTCCCAGACCTCACCCAACAGGTAAGCCCCGGGCTTTTCCGCGTCGATGGCCGAGCGGATGCCCTCGATAAAGTCGCCGGGCAGCTCGTCGGCCACATCCAGCCGCCAGCCGTCCGCGCCGCAGCGCAGCCAATGCCGGACCACGCTGTCCTGATCGCCGAAGATGAAGTCACGGTAAGCCGGCTGCGCCTCATTGACGGCGGGCAGGGTCTTCACGCCCCACCAGGCGTCGTAGTCCGACGGCCACGGGTGGAAGCTGTACCAGTTGTAATACTCTGAATTCTGGCTCTGGGCCGCCCCCGGCTCCGGATAGTAGCCCTCGGCGTTGAAGTACCGGCTGTTGCTGCCGGTATGGTTGAACACGCCGTCCAGTATCACACGCATCCCACGCTGATGGGCGGCGGTGCACAGGGCGCGGAAGTCAGCCTCTGTGCCCAGCAGCGGGTCGATGGCCCGATAGTCGCCGGTGTCGTAGCGGTGGTTGCTGGCGGCCTCAAAAATGGGGTTCAGATACAGTGTCGTCACACCCAGGCCCGCCAGATAGTCCAGCTTCTCCGTGATGCCCTGCAGCGAGCCGCCAAAGAAGTCGCGGTTGGTGATCTGCCCGTGCTCGTCCGGAAGGAACACCGGCTGCTCGTTCCAGCCGCGGTGCAGCCACCGGTGCCCGGGCATATGGCTCACGTCCGGCATGGATACACGGCGGAACCGATCCGGGAAGATCTGGTACGTCACGCCGCGCCCGAACCAGTCCGGGGCGGGGGAGGGCTCGTATACCGTCAGCTGCCAGCGTGCCGCCTTCTCCGGCGCGTCCTGCACGCCATTTTTGCCGTACCACACGCAGCGCCCGTCCACGTCCGTCAGGCGGAAGCAGTACCAGCACAGCTCACCGCCAGCCGGCGCGGTGTATGTGCCGGCGAAGCCGCCCTCCGCCGGCGGCAGGGCGCACGTGTCCTCCGTGCCTGCGAACTCCCGGAGCACCAGCAGCTCGCAGCCGTAGTAGGTGTCGTCCGCCAGCGCAAAGCGCACTTCGGCGCCGCAGGGGACGGCGCCGAAGGGGTCTTTATAATGTTTGTCTCTTGAATTGAAATAGGGTCCCATGTGTGCCTCTTGTCTCTATAACAGATTTACCGCATCAGCGCGTCCTCGCCGGCGGCGGTGGCGCCGGTGCCATCCCGGGTGAACCAGGCGTTGATGATGTCCACGGCCGCATTGGCCAGCAGACTGCCGCTGCCGCCCTTCTCCACCACGATGGCGATGGCGATCTCCGGATCGTCATAGGGGGCGTAGGCCACAAAGGTGCCGTTGGCGATATCCGTACCCACCTGGGCCGAGCCGGTCTTGGCGCCGGCCTCCACCACACAGCGGGAAAAGGCGCTCCGCAGGGAGTCGTAGGTCAGATCGTGCATACCCTTGGTCACCGCCGCCATGGTGCTGTCCGAGATGTTCAGGTCGTTCAGCGGCCCCTTGCCATATACGCCGATAACTCGTGAATTATCATAAGATTTTACGTTTTTCAGAAGATGTGCCTCATAGTGCTCGCCGCCGGATACCAGCGTAGCCACATAGTTGGCCAGCTGCAGGGGGGTGAACAGGTTGTAGGACTGGCCGATGGCCGCTGTAATGGTCTGGCCGTCGGTCCACTCCCGGTCGTGGGCCTCCGCCCACTCCGGGGAGGCCAGCACGCCGCTGACGTCACCGATCTCAATGCCCGTGGACTGCCCCAGGCCGAAGGCTGTGGCGTACTCGTCCAGCTTCTTGATGCCTGTCAGCCGGCCTACCTCGTAGTAGAAGTAGTTGCAGGAGTCCACGATGGCCTGACTGACGTTGATGCGCCCGTGGGTGGTGTGGGCCTGCCGCCAGATCCAGCACATGGGCTGCGGGTCCACATAGTAGGTGTAGATACCCTTGTCCTCAATGATCGTACTGGGGGTGATGATGCCCTCCTCCAGCGCCGCCACGGACGTGCACAGCTTGAAGGTGGAGCCGGGGGCGTACACGCCCTGGGTGGCCCGGTTAAACATGGGCAGGCGTTCGTCCTTCACCAGCTCATCATAGTCCTGGTTGAACGTCTCCAGATCGTAGGTGGGGTAGCTGGCCATGGCCAGTACCTCGCCGGTGCCCACCTGGATGACCGCCGCCGCGCCGCCGCGCTCGTTGCTGTCCTTGTCGATCATGCCCTGAATGGTACTGGCCAGCGTGTCCTCCACCACCTGCTGCAGGTCGATGTCGATGGTCAGCGCCACGGTGCCGCCGGGCTGGGGCTCCCGGGTGTACAGCTCGCCGGTGATCTTGCCGTTCTCGTCGGTGGTGATGAGCCGCTTGCCGTCCTTGCCGTGGAGATATTCCTCAAAGGCCTTCTCCACGCCGTCCTTGCCCACCAGGTCATTCATATTGTAGCCCTTGTCGGCGTAGCCCACATAGCCGGTGCTCTCGTCGCTGCGCCACTCCTCCTGCCATATGGCGCCCACGGTGCCCAGAATGTGCGCCGCCAGCTTGGTGTTGTACACCCGCGCCGCCGCTGTCTTGATGGTCACGCCCCGGTACTTTCCGTCGGTGATGCGGCCCAGCAGCTCCGTGGATACATCCTCGGCAAAGGTGTAGCTGCTGCGCCCGTCCAGTTCATACCGCACGCCCACGATCAGACGCGCCTGCGCGTCGGTATAGCTGTCATCGACCTTGTAGAGCTTCCGCATGGCGGCCAGCACTTCCGCGCTGCCGCCGTCCGTGGGCAGCTTGTTGTCGTCCAGATACTCCCGGAAGCTCTCGGTCAGGCTTTTGCTGGTCAGCTGGGGAGAGGACCCTGTGGTCATGGGTAGGGTGTCGTTCCATGTGACGCCCTGCTCCCGACACAGCTGTATCAGCTGCCAGATGGCGTCGTTCAGCGCGGCCTCGTCCTTGCCGAAGCTGCTCTTGTCTACCACCAGCGTATAGGCCAGCCGGTTGCTTACCAGCACCTTGCCATTCCGGTCGGTGATGATGCCCCGGGAGGCGGTCACCGTTTCGCTGGCGGTGTTGCTGGTGATGGATCTGGCCCGATTTTCGCTGCCGTGCACCACCTGTGCGTCATACAGCACCGCAAAAAACAGCACCAGAAACGCACAGAAAAACCCCAGCAGCACATATACCCGCCGCCGGGAGGGGTGAGGATTTTTCATCATAGCTTGGTTCTCCTATGGTCATTCGCTCAGTGTCCGCCGCTGTGCCCACCGGAACAGCGGGTGCGCCGCCGCCGCGAAGGGCAGCGATACCAAAAGCTCTCTGCCCAGCAGCAGGCCCGCCGCGGTCAGCCCTGCGCCGCTGTGTCCCGCCAGCACCGCCATGTGCAGCAGTCCGCAGAGCAGCATACATACGCCTGTCACCACCAGCGAGCACACCACGCCCGCCATGATGACCTGCCCGCTCAGCAGCCACGCTGCCGCCGCGCCAAGCAGGAACGCCAGCGCGTAAAAGCACGGCAGGCCCGCCACCGGCGAGAGAAGGTCGCACGCCAGCCCGAAAAATACCGCGTACAGCAGCGCCTGCTCGTTGCGCTCCAGCGTGGCCGGTATCACCGCAATGGCCGGCAGCAGGAACGGGTGCACGCCCCATACCCGCACGTATACCAGCACCAGCCCCTGCAGCAGTGCCAGCGCCAGCGCGCACAGACAGTACAATATCCACTTCAGCAGAATCGCCCGCCGTGTCATAGCCGTCCTCCGTCATTGGATCACGTCAAAATCCGTGATAATAAACATCTCCTGTATCGCCGCCACATCGCACTTGGGCGAGAGCATCGCGTACCGCGCCAGCCCGCCGTCATCCGTCTGCACGGACTCCACCGTGCCGATGACCAGCCCGGCGGGATAGTAGCCGCCCAGTCCGGACGTGACGATCACATCGCCCTTGATCAGGTTCGCGCTGTCGCTGAGGTATTGCAGCCGCAGTCGGCCTTCGGCCATCAGCGCCAGGTCGCCGCCGGCCACCGCCGTCTCGCCGGTGCGGAATACCCGCGCGCCGAACTGGGAGTCCGTGTCCAGCACCGTGGACAGTCGGCACCAGTTCAGGCCCACGTCTGTGACCACACCCACCAGGTTCCCGGCGCTGTCCACCGCGCAGTCGCCTATGGCCACACCGTGCTGACTGCCCCGGTCCAGCACCAGCGTGCTGGCCCAGTTGGACACGTCGCGCTGGGTGACGCGGGCCGCCTCGAACACCAGGTCGCTGCGCTGCTGCCGCAGGCCCAGCAGCTGGCGCAGCTCTTTATTTTCGGTCGCCGCCGGCTCCATCTGCCGCAGCTGCTCCTCCAGCTCCGCGATCTGCTGCCGCAGCTCGTCGTTCTCCTGCTGCAGGGTCTCCACGTCCTCAAACCGCTGGCTGATGCCGCCGACCCAGCCCGCCACGGCGGAACCCGCCGCCCGGAAGGGCGAGGCGATCACGCCCAGGGCGTTGTGCAGCAGCCCCGTTCCGGAGCTCAGGGCCGACACCACGCACAGCACCACCGCGATGGTGGCCGCCGCGGCCAGCAGCCATATTCCCGTTTTCGTAAAAAATCGCTTCATGTGTCGTTTGTTCCTCTCTGAAGTCTCCCCCGGCAGGGGAGGCGGCAGCGCACCCTCTCAGAGGGAGCGAAAGGGGCATTATCCCAGCAGCTGTATCCCGAATTCGCCCAGCATCTCCGCCAGCAGCACCACCGGCAGCCCCATCACGTTGAAAAAGTCGCCGTCGATGCGCTCTACCAGCAGCGCGCCCTGTCCCTGTACGCCGTAGGCCCCGGCCTTGTCCATGGGCTCGCCCCCGGCGATGTAGGCCTTCAGCTCCCGCTGTGTGGCCGGACGGAAATACACGTCCGTGTGCTGGGCGCGGGTCAGGGCTTTCTCCCCCTGCCGCACCGTCACACCGGTACAGACGGTGTGGCGCCGACCCTGCAGGGCCGTCAGCATTTGCAGGGCCTCCGCCTCGTCGGCGGGCTTGCCCAGCTTCTTGTCGTCCAGAAACACCATCGTATCCGCCGTGATGACGATCTCGTCCGCGTCGGACGCCACCGCCTGGGATTTCTCCCGGGAGATGTAGCACACCGTCTCCTCCGGCGTCAGCCCGGCGGGGAAGTATTCCTCCACCTCCGGCACCCGGACGGTAAAGTCGGTGATGCCCATCCGACGCAAAAGCTCCTGCCGCCGGGGGGACCCGGAGGCCAGCACGATCTTTGCCATATACGTCACCTGCCTGTGGAGCCGAAGCCGCCGGCGCCCCGGTCCGTCTCGTCCAGGTACTCCGCCACCGTCACCGTGGGCTGCACCACCGGCACCACCATCAGCTGGGCGATCCGGTCCCCGGGCTGCACCGTGTACGGTTCGCTTCCCAGGTTTACCAGCCCCACGCCGATCTCGCCCCGGTAGTCGCTGTCGATGACGCCTACGCCGTTGGAAAGGCACACGCCCTTCTTGATGCCCAGCCCGCTGCGGGCGAACACCAGCGCCGCGTAGTCCGCCGACGGCAGCGCGATGGCGATGCCGGTGGGCACCAGCCGCCGTTCACCGGCTGCCAGCGTCACCGCCTCGTCGATGCAGGCACACAGGTCCATGCAGGCCGCGCCGGCGGTGGCAAAGCGGGGGAGGGGTATCTCCGTCCCGATCTTGGGGGACAGGGCTTTGATCTTCAGCTCCATAGTAACACCTTTTTCTCCTGAATTGAATACGGTTTGTAAATTATAACGAGTGTTATACCATTTGTTTTACTCTACGCCCCGGTAGAACAGCCCGCGTGTGCTGTTGTCGTCGGCGGTGACGGTCCCGGCCCTGTGGGCGCGGAGAAGCGCCGCGCACTCCGCCGCCGTCTCTGTGGTAAACCGCAGGCGTCCGTACCGCAGGCCGCACCGGAACACCTCCGGCTTGTCCGCCAGCACCAGTGTCTTTCCGTTCTCGATCTCGCACCGGCACCCGTAGGCGCACAGCACCGGGAACTGCTCGCCCCGCCGGTCGGTCAGCACGCTGCCCGCCCCATGGGCGCAGCCCACGCTGTTCTTCGTCACGCAGTTTTCGGTGATCATCAGCGGCAGGCGGCCATAGACAAGGGCCTCGCAGTCCGCATATTTTCCCAGGTCCCGCACCTGCTGCCACCGCAGCTCAAAGCTGGCCGTCACGGACGACAGCCCCTGCTCCTGCCAGAAGCGCACCGCCCGGCTGTTGTACACGTTCAGGCCGAAGTCGCCGCGGAGCGTTTTGCCCAGTCCCTTCACGATGGCCAGATGGCCCAGGTTGCCGATGGCCGCGGAGGCGACCTCCGGGTGCCGCTGCAGAATATCCCGGAACACCGGTTCGTCCGCCGTGCGGAATATCCGGGGCAGCACCGCGCAGAACTCCGCCTGCCCGATATAGGGCATCAGGTCCATCTTATCCAGCAGCTCCGCCGGGATATACACGATGGCGGGGCGTTCCGCCAGCAGCTCGGCCGTCAGCTGATCGGGCCTGCTGATGGACACGGTAAAGTCCAGCTCCGCCGCGCCCGCCGGGGCCTCCGGCAGGGGAGAGGCGGGCAGTTCACGGCGCTTTGGAGTGTCCATCCGCCGATCCGCCAGCTCGTCCAGCAGCTCCCGCCGCAGCGCGTTCACCGCGCTGGCGGACACCATCAGCCCCTCGTCCAGCTCTATTTCGATCTGATCCGCCGCGAACACCGTGCCGCCGGTCTTGGTCAGCCGCTGCCGCAGTTCCTCCTCCGTCACGGCGCGGTTTCGCGCCTCCTCCGGCATATCGCCCGTGGCTAAGGCTATGGTCACGCCGTTCCGGACGGCGCACGCGCCGCTCAGCCGCACCGGTTCGCCCCGGCGCACCGTCAGCCGCAGGTTCACCGGTATTTTCCGGTTCTCTTTTCCGTTTTCGTATGTCTCGCGGGCCGCGGCGAACAGCGCCTTCGGCTCCGGTACGTTCTCCGGCCGGGTGCCGAACATGGCCTTGCCCTTTTTACCAAGCCAGTAGCCGTCGGTGAAGCCGCTGCGGGAGAAGGCTTGCTCCAGCGCCCGGGACTCCTCCGCCGTGGGCAGCCGCCTTTCGTCCAGCAGGCGGCGGTAGATGCCCGTTACCACGGCCACGTATTCCGGCCGCTTCAGCCGTCCCTCCAGCTTCAGGCAGTCCACGCCCATGTCCTCCATGTCCCGCAAATAGGCCGATAGGTTGGCGTCCTTCAGGCTCAGGGGATGCGCGCCCCGGCAGGGGCCGTTCACGCCGTAGGGCAGACGGCAGGGCTGGGCGCAGGCGCCCCGGTTGCCGCTGCGCTGTCCCAGCACGGCGCTCATCTCGCACTGGCCGGAGTAGCACATACACAGCGCCCCGTGGCCGAACACCTCGATCTCCGCGCCGCAGCCGGCGCAGATCTCCCGTACCTCGTCCCGGTCCAGCTCCCGGGCCAGCACCACGCGCTCCATGCCCAACGCCGCGGCCGCATTGGCGCCGCCCAGCGTGAACAGGCTCATCTGCGTGCTGGCGTGAAGAGGCAGGTCCGGCACGATCTCCTTTGCCAGGGTCAGCAGGCCCCAGTCCTGCACCAGCACCGCGTCCACGCCCATGGCGCTGGCCTTCCGCAGCGCCGCGGCCGCCCCGGGCAGCTCCCGGTCGGTCAGCAGGGTGTTCAGGGTCAAAAAGACCCGCACGCCCCGCAGATGGCAATACCGCACCGCCGACGCGAATTCCTCGTCGGTAAAGTTTTTCGCGCTCCGCCGCGCGTTGAACGCACCGAAGCCCATATACACCGCGTCCGCGCCGTTCTGCACCGCGGCGGTCAGCGCCTCATATCCCCCCGCGGGGGCCAAAAGCTCCATCATCACCGGCGGTTATTCTGGTTCTGGGCGTTCTGCAGCTTCCGGCGCAGCTCCGCCGCCTCGTTCTTAGCGCGGCTGGCCTCGTCCAGATAGGTCTTTACCTGCCGGCGCAGATTTTCCGCGCCCTCCTGCGCCTTGGTAAGCTGGTCCGCCAGATTGACCGCCGCCAGCACCGCCGCTGCGTCACGGCTCATGTGGGCGCTGTCCATCAGCTTCTGCATCTCCGCATCCACCATGTTGCCGATCTTCTCCATGTAGGCGGCATCCTCCTCCGCTACGAGGATATACTCCGTGCCGCAGATAGACATCGTTACCCGGTTCGCCATGCCAAAACCCTCCTTAATTTATTTCGTTGGGTATATATACTTATACAAATAGCATTATACCACAAAACCCGCCGGAGAAAAGTCTATTTTGGCGAAAAGCGGAAATTTGTAAAAAGTTGTCCCGCCCCGCTTTACGCCGACCCCTTTTTCGTGTAGAATGGAGAGCACGAATGAGAGGGGAGGTCATCGCCATGGACGGCTATATACTTCGGAACAGGCAGGAGCAGCTGGCGCTGCCCGCCGATGCGGCCGACAAGCTGCTGCAAAGCGGGAAGGGCGACGCCGCCCTGCTGTATCTGGCCCTGCGCCGCTTCGGCCGGGGCGTCACGCCGGAGGAGCTGGAAAAGGTCCTGCCCATCAGCCGCCTGCGGATCGACGCGGCGGAGAAGGTCCTTCAGGACCTGGACCTGCTGCCTCGACCGGCCCGCCAGGCACCGCCCGATCCGGCGGACGAACGCCCGGTCTACACCGCCCAGGACATCGCCGGACTGCTGACGGACAACGAGGGCTTCCGCCTGCTGGTGCCACAGACGGAGCAGCAGCTGGGCAAGAAGCTCCGCACCGCCGACTTGCAGATCCTGGCCGGTCTTTACGATGATTTGGGTATGCCCGCCGACGTGATCTATCTCCTGGTATGCCACTGTGTCGAACGGGCTCGCAGCCAGTGGGGCGAGGGTAGACGCCCAACCATGCGCCAGGTGGAAAAAGAGGGCTATCGCTGGGCACAGCTTGGCATATTTGACCAGAATTCTGCCGCGGTATACCTGAAAAAATGGGCAGAGCGCAACAGGAAGTACACTTCCTATTTGTCGAATTTACGAATTCTTAACAGGCCGCCGGTGGAGGCCGAACGCCGCTACATCGACCAGTGGATGGACATGGGCTTCCCACCGGAGACGGTGGCTCTGGCCTATGAGCGCACGGTGTTCTACAAGAAGGACCTGAACTGGCGCTATCTTAACGGCATCCTGCGCCGCTGGCACGACGCCGGCTGGCATACGCCCCGCCAGGTAGAGGAGGGCGAGGCGGCCGGCAAGCGGCCCGCTGCCGCCGGTAAGTCCGCCGCCCCCGCCGGGGACAAGGACGCCTGGATGCGCCGCTATATCAAGAGGTGAGAGTATGTCATACGACGGTATCATCATGCAGCGGGCCATTGCCCGCTTCGACCAGGCCCGCCAGCGCCGGGAGGCCGAGCTGGACCAGCGCCGCCGGGAGGTCTTTGCCCGCCAGCCCCGCCTGCGGGACATCGACCGAACCCTCCGCACCACCATGAGCCGTATCGTGGCCGCCGCCGCCAAAAAGGGCGAGGACCCGCTGCCCGCCCTGCGGGTCCTGCGGGACGAAAATCTCTCCCTGCAGCGCGAGCGCGCCGCCCTGTTGGAGGACATGGGCTATCCCGCCGACTATCTGGAGGACAAGCCCGCCTGCTCCCTCTGCGGAGACACCGGCTATACCCGGTCCGGCGTCTGCGCCTGCCTGAAGCAGTACTACGCCCGCGAACAGCTGGCGGAGCTCTCCCGGCTCCTGCCGCTGGGCGAGGCCCGGTTCGACACCTTCCGCTTTGACCTGTATGACAGCGCCGTGTGGGACAGCTACGGCGTTTCGCCCCGGGCCAACATGGAGCGCAACTTCGACGTCTGCCGGGACTTTGCCCGCCAGTTCTCCCGGGGCAGCGGCAGCCTGCTGCTCTCCGGCGGCACCGGCCTGGGCAAGACGTTCCTCTCCGCCTGCATCGCCCGGGAGGTCAGCGACGCCGGCTTCTCCGTGGTCTACGACACCGCGATCAGCGTTTTCTCCCGCTATGAGGACGCCAAATTCCGCCCCGACGAGGTCAGCGATGCCGACGTCCGCCGCTGTGAGAGCTGCGACCTGCTGATCCTGGATGACCTGGGCACCGAGATGACCACCGCCTTTGTCCAGAGCGCCCTCTATCAGATCGTCAACGGCCGTATGCTCTCCGGCAGGTCCACCATCATCAGCACCAACCTGGCCCCGGAGGAGCTGGGCCATCGCTACGGCGCGCCCATCCTCTCCCGTATCGAGGGTGCCTACCAGATCCTGCCCTTCTTCGGCGAGGATATCCGCACAAAGCAGTGACCGCCGCACCCGTCCCGACAGGGGCGGGTGCATTTTTTTATTTCCCGACGGTCTTCGCCCGCTTTCGACAGGCCTCCCGCCGTACAATAGGCAAAAAAGGAGGCGACCGCCATGAAAAAAGACCAGAAGACCGATTTCCTCTCTGCCCGTGTGCGATACATACCCATCAACGATATCCGTCCCAATCCCCAGCAGCCACGCCGCCGGTTCGACTCGGAGAGTTTGCAGGAGCTGGCGGCCAGCATCGCCGCCTACGGCATTCTGCAGCCGCTCACCGTCCGGCAGCAGGGCGCAGTCTACGAGCTGGTGGCCGGCGAGCGCCGCTGGCGGGCGGCGCGGATCGCCGGGCTGCGGCAGGTGCCCTGTCTGCTGGCCCGGGTGGATGAGGAGGACGCCGCCCTGCTGGCCCTGATCGAGAACCTCCAGCGCCGCGACCTGGACTACATGGAGGAGGCGGCCGCCATCGCCCGCCTGCTCCGCCGCTACGGCCTCAGTCAGCAGCAGGCGGCGGAAAAGCTGGGCCGCAGCCAGTCCGCCGTGGCCAACAAGCTGCGCCTGCTCCGGCTGGAGGAGCCGGTGGCGGAGGCTCTGCACCGCTACGGCCTGACCGAGCGCCACGCCCGTGCCCTCCTGCGTCTGGAGGACCCGGAGCAGCGCCTTGCCGCCGTCGAGCATATCGGCAAAAACCAGCTGAACGTCGCCGATGCCGAAGGTTACATAGACCGTCTGGTCGCGCAAAACCAGACGACGCAGCCCCGCCGCCGCAGCGCGTATATCATCAAGGACGTCCGGCTGTTCCTCAACAGCGTGGACCGGGGCGTCCGGCTCATGCAGACCGCCGGCGTCGGCGCCAAAGTCTCCCGCCGGGACACGGAGGACGCCATCTGCATCACCGTCACCATTCCCCGTGCAAAGCCGCAGAAAGATGTGTCGTAACGCTTTTGTAACCCATTCCTTGACAAACCGTGATACAATGCAGTAACGGCACGGCATTTTGCCGGTATTGCCCAAACCTGATGATACAAAGGAGGGGACACCATGAGCGACGAGTTGAATATGTCCTCTGTTACCGCCGATCCCGCGCCGGAGACGGCCGGCAAGCGTGCGGCCCCGGAAGAAAAGCCTCCCAAGACCCCCGGCAAAAGAGCCGGACTGATCATCGGCATCGCCGCGGCGGTGCTGGTGCTGGCCTACGCGGGCTGCTGTGTGGCCGCCAACGCGCTGTATTCCCACACGGCGTTCCCCAACACCTCCGTGTTGGGCATGGATGTGTCCGGCCTGTCGGCGCAGGAGGCCGAGCAGCGCTGGACGGAGCAGGGGAGTGCCCTGCTGGACGGCATGACCATCCGCCTGACCCGTGACGGGCAGGAGATCGGCAGCACCACCCTTTCCGACCTGGGCGTCACCGTTCTGCCCGTCTATGTCTCTAAGGCTGCCGGCTGCGACGTGCAGGACCGGGGCTGGGGCAGCGATGTGACCGCGTTCCTCCGCGGCGGCTGGCGCTTTATCGAGAGCTGGTTCAGGGCCGTGGATGTCACGCCCCAGCTGGACGTGGACGAGGCGAAGCTTACCGCCGCCTGTGAACAGCTGTCCGACACCGTGGGCTGCACCGTAACGGACGGCGGCTACCGGCTGGCGGAGGGTGAGGGCCTGTACATCACCAAGCCGCAGGACGGCGAGAAGCTGGACGCGGCGGCGCTGCGCGCCGAGTTGGCGCAGCGCTTCGAGAGCCGCGACCTGTCCGCGGCAGCCCGGTCCGTGGAATGTGTGTTCGCGGCCCACACCGCCGCGCCCATGGACGTGCAGGCGCTCCACGACGAGATCGCCGGCACCATGGCCGCCGCCATCTGCGACAAATCCACCGGCAAGCCCACCCAGTCCCGCGTGGGCGTACAGTTCGATGTGGAGACGGTGCAAAAGCAACTGGACGCCGCCCAGCCGGGCGAGGAATTCCTGGCTGACGCCCAGGTGCAGTTCCCGCCCGCCGCCACCGAGGAGTTGGAGCAGGCCATGTTCCGGGACGTGATCGGCACCTGCACCACCACCTGCGCCGGCCCCTGGGGCCGCCGCCAGAACATCAAGCTGGCCTCCGCCGCCATCAACGGCCGTATCTATAACCCCGGCGAGGAGTTCTGGTACAACGCCACTGTGGGCCAGCGCACCGAGGCCCGGGGCTTCCAGCCCGCCGCCGCCTACTCCGGCGGCAAGACCGTTACCTCCATCGGCGGCGGTATTTGCCAGGTATCCTCCACGCTGTACTATTCCGCCCTCATGGCGGACCTGCAGATCGTCCTGCGCTACGCCCATATGTTCGACCCCGGCTATATGCCCGTCACGGGCTGTGACGCCACGGTCAGCTGGGGCGGCCCGGACTTTGCCTTCCGCAACAGCACCAACTACCCCATCAAGATCACCACCAGCTACAACGACGAGACGAACCAGCTGACCATCACCCTGCTGGGCACCAAGACCGACGACCACTATGTGGAGATGACCAACCAGTTCCTCTCCTACTCCGAGCGCAAGACGGTCTATCAGGAGTCCGAGCGCATCGCCCCCGGCACCACCGAGGTGGAGCAGTACGGCCACAACGGCTACGCCGTCCAGACCTACCGCAACGTCTACGCCGGCGACGGTACGCTCCTCCGCAGCACCAAGGAGGCGTACAGCGACTATGACCGGGCCGACAAGATCATCCTGGTCGCCCCCGGCGAGCTGCCGCAGTAAATAAAGAAACAGCCCCCTGCCGGGGGCTGTTTTCTGCTTTCGCTGTGTCTTCGCCGGGAGCAGACAGAGAAAAAGACCGGCGAAAGCCGGTCTTTTCTTTCTGCGTATCATTCTCTCCGTAGGGCTTCGATGGGGTTCAGCTTCGATGCCTTCATGGCCGGCACCAGGCCGAACACCACGCCGATGACCATGGAGAAGGCCACCGCGATGATGCACGCCGGTACGCTGATGGCCACCGGTGTCCCCATGATGTGGGACATCATCTCCGCCAGGCCGATGCCCGTAGCCACGCCCAGTATGCCGCCCATGCTGGTCAGCACCGCCGCCTCCGTCAGGAACTGCCAGAGGATGCGGCTCTGCTGCGCGCCGATGGCGATCTTCAATCCAATCTCGCGGGTGCGCTCGGTGACGGACACCAGCATGATGTTCATCACGCCGATGCCGCCCACTACCAGCGAGATGGCCGCGATCCAGATCAGCTGCTTGTTGGTGCTCTCCGACAGGCTCTGCAGATCGCTGGCCTGCTGCAGAAGGTCCTTGGACTCGTACTTGTACTTCGTGGTCCGGATGGCGTTCTCGTTCAGATACTTGGCCACGTTGTCACCGGCGGCGGTCATGTCGTTGGTGCTGGTGGCCCGCACCGCCGCGTACTGGGGCTCATCATACCGGTACGGTACCGACCAGCACACGTCCGGGATGAAAATGGTCCCCGCTGTGCTGCCGGCGTACATCTGATAATCCTTAAAGTTGTTGATCACCGGTCCGCTGCTGGAACGGGAGGACACCACACCCACCACGGTGAACGGCATCCCGTTGATCTCGATGGTGCCGCCGATGGGGTTCTCGCCCTGGAACAGCGACTTTGCCGACTTCGCGTCGATCAGCGCCACATTCCGCCGGTTCTCATAGTCCGCCGCCGTGAAGGAGCGTCCGTAGTTCACCGCGTAGTCCACGGCCGTCAGATAGTGGTCGTCCACGCCGTACAGCGAACCGCTGAACGCCGTATTGCCCACGTATACGTTGTCGCACCAATCCCGGGAGTAGTACATACTCACCAGCGACACGCTGCCCAGCTTCTCCATCTCATCCCGCATCTCCCGGGTCACTGGGTCGATACCCTCCGGCAGCGCCGAGTAGTTCAGGTCGAAATAGTTTTGGCTGTCCGTGGCGCCGATGGTCACCCGCACCACGTTGTTGCCCGCGCCGATCAGGTTCTGCTTGATCTGCTCGTTGGTGCCCTGAATGGTGGACACGATGGTGATGATCGCGGCGATACCGATAATAATGCCCAGCATGGTCAGAAACGACCGCAGCTTGTGGCTCCACACGCCCTGAAAGGCGAGATTTATATTTTCCAACATATGGTTATCCCGCCTCCTTTATATGCCGTAGTTGTACAGCTGGTCGGTCGTGGCCTCCTGGGTGTGGGCACCCTCCACCACGTCGCGTCCATAGGGGAACGCCACATAGTCGTCGATGGTCAGCCCGCCCCGTATCTGGGTGTAGCTGCCCCACAGATCCCGGCCGGTCTGCACCCACCGCTGCTCCAGTCTGCCGTCCTCGCCCCGGGCCATCACATAGCTCTTGCCGTTGTCGGTCCGGATGAACATACTCTGCAAATACAGTGAGCTGCCGCTTTCTTCCGCGCTGGTGTCCTTCTGGTACTGTATATCCACATAGTCATTGGGCTGCAAATTCGCGTCCTCGGTGACAAACACCTTGAAGGGGTAGTAGGACACGTTACTGTTGCCGTCGCCCCAGTTGTTGCCGTTGCTGGTGGGATAGTCGTCGATGGACACGATGGTGCCCTCGCAGGCCGCGCCGGTCATCCAGCTGCTGATGGATACGCTGTCGCCCACCTGCACGCTGCCCAGATCCATCTCGCTGAGGGTGCCGGTGACGTAATATCCGCCGCCGCCGGACAGCTCCACCACGGCCTCGCTGTTGTTATAGGCCTCGTCCGGGTCCCGCACGGCCTTCACCGTGCCGTCGAACTCCGCGTACACGTTGCCGTCGCCCAGCTCCGCCAGCTTCTTGTCCAGCTTCAGCTTCGCCACCTTCAGGTTGACCTCCTGCTCCTTTACTGCCTGAGCCTTCTCCAGAATGGCCTTGTTCAGATCCAGCTGGGTCATGGAGGACTCCAGCAGCTCGTCGATCTGGGCGATCTTCTTCTGCAGGTCCTGGATTTCCTTGGTGTTGTATTCCCGTGCCTTTTCGGGATAGTCGGGCATACCATTCAGCAGTTCCAGGGAAATTTTCTTCTCAGCTGCGGCGGGCTTGTCGTTGTTGTCGCTGCCATTGCCTTCGTTGGTCAGTACGGTGACGGTGGTCTGACCGGAACCGGTGTCCTCGCCGGAGCTGGTATTGCCGCCGGTCTCACCGCCAGGGGTGGGGTCGGGAGCTGCGTTTACCAGCTTCAGGTGCAGGCCCCAGCTCTCTGTAATGGCGCCGCCGGCAATGTCGCCCTCCCGCTTGAAGGCAACGATATAGGCTTTCGTTTTCTCTGCCAGCAGCGTTTCCAGCGTGGTCTGATCCAGTGTCAGTGTGCCGGTGTAGATGTAGTACAGGGGCTTATCCTTGGTGTTGCCAAGATTGCCCTCCACGGTGACAAAACCGGGGGTTACCGGGTCTTTGTACCCGGCGGCCTTGTCCGCATCCTCTATCAGCTTATCCAGCTTGCTCTGCAGGCCGTTGCGCTCCGCCTCCAGCGTCTCCTTGTTCTTCGCCTTCTTCAGCAGCTCCAGCTCGTTTTTCATGACCTCCAGGTTCTCCGTCTGCCGGTCATAGTCGATCTTGGCGCGCTCCACGGTGGCCTGTGTCAGGGTGGAGTCATAGCTCACCAGCACCGTGCCCTTCTTGACGCTGTCGCCCTCCTTGACCCACACCTTCTTCACCGTCTGGCTCTGGGAGATGTAGATCTTCTGCAATTTGTCCGTGGTCACCATGCCGCTGGTGTTGGAGGTGTCTCCCCAGTAGTCGGTCATGGCGCACTCGTTGACGGCGTATACGTTCACGTCGCCCCGCTGGGCGTTCCGGGCGATGGTCAGTCCGCCCCACACCGCGCCGCACACGCCCACCACGCAGGCGGCGGCGATAATGCCCTTTTTCAGCTTCTTGCTCATGCGGGGCTTTTCGCCGTCGGTCCGCTTTTCGCCGATATGCAGCTTTTCCCGCAGCGTCAGCTTCTCACTCATAGTCGTCACCTCCCGACAGTACGCCGTCCCGTATGGTCATGACCTTGGCGGCGTGGTTGGCGATGGAATGGTCGTGGGTGATCATGATGATGGTGGAGCCGCCGTCATGCAGCTGCTGAAACAGCTCCATCACCGCCGCGCCGCTGGCACTGTCCAGCGCACCGGTGGGCTCGTCGGCCAGCAGCAGCTTCGGATTGCCCACGATGGCCCGTGCGATGGCCACCCGCTGGCACTGTCCGCCGGACAGCTGGTCAGGCCGGTGCTCCACCCGGTCGGAAAGCCCCACCGTCTCCAGCGCGGCCCGGGCCCGTTCCAGCCGTTCCGCCTTCTTCACCCCGCCGTACAGCAGGGGCAGCGCCACGTTTTCCAGCGCCGTCAGCTTCGGCAGCAGGTTGAAGCTCTGGAACACGAAGCCCAGCTCCTTGTTCCGCACCTCCGCCAGCTGCTTGTTGTTGCAGGTGGTCACGTCCCGTCCGCCCAGCAGATAGCTGCCGCTGGTGGGCACGTCCAGACACCCGATCAGGTTCATCAGCGTGGTCTTGCCGCTGCCGGAGGGACCCATGATAGCCAGGTATTCCCCCTCCTCCACGTCAAGGTTCACGTTTTTCAGGATATGTGCCACGGACTTTCCCATGGGGTAGTCCTTGCATATATCGCGCATTTCCAAAATCATGCTCAGCCCTCCATCGGCGGAATGACCGCCGGCGCGGAGGCGGCCTCGCCGCCGGGAATCACGGCTGCGGTGCCGCCGTCGTCCGTGACGGTGTCGTTCTCAGCGGGCATATCGCCGCCGTCCATGCCGTCCATGGGCACGTTTTCGTCGATTTTTTCACCGCCGCCCTCGGGGTATACCTCGCCGCCGCTGGCGCTGGGGTCAAAGGTGGCGTCGTCATAGGTGATGCACGTCATGCCCGCCTTCAGGCTGTCGTCGGGATAGGCGATGTAGTCCTCCGCCGTCAGGCCGTCCGTCACGGGATAGGTGTCCGTCTCCGTGTTGTACTCGCCCAGGGTGATGCTCCGCTTCTCCAGCTTGCCCTTGCTGTTCTGAGCCCACACCCAGGGCTTGCCCTCGGCGTCGTTGATGAAGTAGCTGGGCAGGTTGATCAGGCTCTCGTCCTGGGTGTCCTCCTGACCGTAGTCCGGCTCTATGTACACGTGCTGGCCCATCAGCAGGCCCTCGCCGCCGCCGTCCAGCGTCACATAGAAGGGGTACTTGCTGGACATGGCCGTGTCGCTGTCGCCGTAGTCGCTGCGGCTCTGCTGGGCGTTGTTCCAGTCGATGGAGCTGATGCTGCCCTTCCACGTCTGGTCGCTGACCCGGGAACGGATGACAACCGCCGTGCCCTCGGTCAGCACGCTGGCGTTGTTTTCATTCACATAGCCCTTGATGCGGAAGCCGCCCGTCTCCACGATGGTCATGAACGGCAGGGCATTGCCGGAGTTGTCCGTGCCGCCGTCCGGGTTCAGGGACTGCACCTCGCCGTCCACCGGGGACTTGACGGTGCTGTCGGCGGTGTTGGCCTTCAGCTTCTCAATGTCCTTTTTCTTGGTGGCGATGTTGGCCTTCGTCTCCAGCACCTTCACGTTCTGCTCCCGCAGATCCAGGGCGTACTGCCGCTTGGTGGCGTCGTCATAGGTGCTGTCCATCAGCTTCTGTATACGCTCCAGCTCCGCCTGCTGGTCCTCCAGCGTGGCGTTCAGCTGCTCCAGCTCCAGCTGGGCCATCTCCAGATCGGTGCGGATCTGGCTGAGGTCATAGGTCAGCAGCACGTCGCCCTTTTTCACGCTGTCGCCCACCTTCACCTTGATGGTGTCGATGGTCATGGCGTCGTTTTTCTTGATGGTCGTCTCGCCCAGCGGGCTGACGATGCCCGCGAACCGGTCCGCCAGACCTACGGACCCCAGCCCGCAGATCATAGACACCGACTGCACGGAGGCCTCGCCCTCCGCTGCGCCGCAGCCGGACACACAGCCCAGCAGCATCACCAGCGCCAGTACAAAAGCCGCTTTTTTCATGTTGTGTTCTCCTTTTTCCTTCCCGCGCGCCCGCGGGATGATTTGCCTATTTACTTAGACGGCAGAAATTGTCATTCCGTTCCGCCGCTGCCCCCGACAATATCATATCATGCGCCTGGCCCTCAAAATGTGAACAAATCGTGAACACACGCTTAAGACCTTACTAAGGTTCCGTATCAAAACGGTGGCAAAACGCCCCGCGGAATATTGACAGCGTGCGGGGGAGTGTCCTATTATTATGGTGTTCCGTGTCCACCCCGGATATCTTACCGGTGTACGGGCGCCTTTCCGGCGGACACGGTCTGTGTACGATACCACCGGCAGGAGGTTTTGCCATGAACAAAAAACGTATCCGCCAGATGGACCTGGCCCTGCGCCGCCGCCTTTCCGACCGTCCCGCCGCGGACTATTTTGCCCCCGGGGACGCCCTGCTCCGCACCCTCGAGACCGAGGGCTATATGCAGCGCTTTGCCGGGCTGTTCAGCGGCGCGCGCCTCCGCTGCGCCGACGTGCTGGCCCTCTGCCGCCCGGAGCTGGAGACGCTGTGCCCCGGCGAACCGTCCGAGGGCTGGCTGGCCTATGCCTACGACTATGCCCGCCGCCTGCTCTACCCGGAAAAGACCGATGCGGAGCCTTTCGCCCCCGGTGCGGTGTTCCTGCTGTCGGTGCTGCAGGTGCTGTTTGCCGCCGAGGCGGAGCTGCTGCCCCACGACCCGGCCTGGACCTTCGATTTCCTGACCGATGATGAGCTGGCCGGCAGTCCCTGTGCCCCGTCCTATCAGCGCTTCCTGCGCCTGTGGAGGCGGGAGTTCGTCTATGAGCTGATGCGTTTGGGCCTGGAGGTCACGCCCTACCGCACCCTTGAGCATATCGCCGGTGTCCACCACATCGCCGTCACCGCCGCCCGCGCCCTGCGGAAAAGCGGCGTGGCCGTGGACGTGGCCCTGGTCTCCGGCGCCGCCGCCGGCCACGATCTGGGCAAGTTCGGCTGCCGCCCCGGCGAGCGCGTGCCCTACCTGCACTATTTCTACACCGACCAGTGGTTCCGCCGCCGCCGGATGACCGATATCGGCCACGTGGCCGCCAACCACTCCGTCTGGGACCTGGAGCCCGACTACCTCTCCGTGGAGGCGCTGCTGCTGATCTACGCCGACTTCCGCGTCAAGCAGCTCCACGATGCGCAGGGCCGGGAGATCACACGTATCTCCACCCTGGCTCAGGCCTTTCAGGTGATCCTGGATAAACTGGATGACGTGGACGGCGAGAAGCAGAAGCGCTATACCCGGGTCTACGCCCGGCTGGAGGACTTCGAGCAGTTCATGGTTAGCTGCGGCGTGGATGTCACCATGTCCGGCGGCGATACGCCCCCGCTGCCGGAGAAGCACACCGCCCTTATGACCGACGACGAGGCCCTCCGCGCCCTGACGCTCCGCTGCGTGGGCCACAATATGGAGCTGATGCACCGCCTCACCGATCAGCGCAGCTTCGCCCGTCTGCTGGAGGAGGCCCGCGGCGAGACGGATTGGCGCCGTCTCCGCGCTTATCTGGCGGTGATGGAGTCCTACTCCCTCTATCTGCATATCCCACAGAAGGTCCAGACCCTGACGTTCCTCTACGAGCTGCTGATGCACCGCGAGGGCGATATCCGCCGTCAGGCGGCGGCGCTGCTGGGCGAGATCATCGCCGGCTTCCACGCCGGCTACGCCAAGGAGCGCCCCGCCGACATCCGTCCGGACCCCCGGGCCATCACCGATGTGGACCAGTGGAGGCTCTATCTGGACAAGATACTGTATCCCGACCATAAGCTCATGCCCCAGCACCGCCGCTGGATCGGCTATACCCTGAAATTCGCCGTCGGCTCCCTGCTGAGCCACTGCCCCGGCCGGGAGGAGCGCTTCCTGGCCCCGGTGTTCGCCTACTACCGCAGGCCGGAGGATCTGGACGACTACACCGCCTTCCAGCTGCTGGATACCGCCGCCGCCCTGCCGGATACGGCCTATACGGCCAGCCGCGCCCGTCAGATGACGGCCTTTGCCGCCGCCCTGTCCCTGCGTAAGGACCTGACCATCCGCATGGCCGCCGTGCTGCTGCTGGACCGTCTCGTCCGCCTGTACCCGGAGGACGGCCGCGCGCTGGAGGCCGTGACCGCCGTCCCCGACGGCGACAGCGGCACCCTGCGCTATCTCAAGCAGGATGTGCTCTCTCAGGGCGCGCCCCTTCTTCTGCCGGAGGACGTGGTCTCCGAGATCTTCCTGGACAACCTGAAGACTGCCACGCCGTGGATCACCAAGCAGGGCAACCTGCGCCTGCTGACGGACTTTGCCCGCAGCGGCAAAAGCCCCGCCCTCCATATCGCCACCCACCTGTCCAATCTCATCAAGGTCAGCGACCGCGTCACCGTCCGCCACAGCGCCGGCAACGCCCTGCTGGCCCTGGCGCCCCGCCTGACGGCCGACCAGCGCAACGAGGTGGCGGTGGAGCTGTGCCGCGGCCTGGAGCTGGGCCAGCAGGAGTTCACCAAGTATATCCCCGACTACCTGGGCCGTTTTGCCCTGTGGCTGCCCCCGGCGGAGCTGGATGAGGTGCTGGACGACCTTCGCGTGAACCTCAGCTCCTCCGACAGCCGCGTTACCGCCTCCGTGCTGGATACCGTGGGTGTCATCTATGAGGCGTACGATGCCTATCGCTCCCGCTTCCCGGAGACGGACGACGCCTACCGCCGCCGCCGTGAACGGCTGCTGGGCCTGCTGATGCGGGGCCTCAGCGGCATTGACGGCGCCACCCGGCAGGAGGCCCTGTTCGTGTTGGGCCGCCGGGTCTTCGGCTCCGGAGAGCTGGGCCGCCACGAAAAGCGCCGCGCCTTTATGCTCACCCAGCGCAAGCTGCTCTCCGCCCAGGATGAATTCCCCGGCGAGGGCCTGACGTTCTACTACCGGGCCGCCATGCTGGGCAAGCTCTACCGCTTCATCACCGAGGAGCGCCTGTTCCACAAGGGCTTTGACTTCGGCGCGCCCCGCCCCGTGGCCTTCTTCCCCGGCACCTTCGACCCCTTCACCCTGTCCCACAAGGGCATCGTCCGGGCCATCCGCGACCAGGGCTTCGAGGTCCTGCTGGCCATTGACGAGTTCTCCTGGTCCAAAAAGACCCAGCCCTACCGCCTGCGCCGGCGCATCGCCGCCATGGCCGTGGCCGACGTGTTCCACGTCAGCATTTTCCCGGAGGACTTCCCGGTGAACATCGCCAACCCGGAGAACCTCCACGAGCTGCGCGCCGCCTTCCCGGGCCGCAGCGTGTCCATCGTGGTGGGCAGCGACGTGGTGCTCCACGCCTCGTCCTACAAAAAGCCCGTCACGCCGGACTCCATCCACACCTTCGACCACGTGGTCTTCCGCCGCACCGAGCCGGATGCCGAGCCGGCGGATTACAGCTGCATCACCGGCAAGGTGCTGGAGCTGACGCTCCCGCCCCAGCTGGAGGAGATCAGCTCCACCCGCATCCGCGAGGCGGTGGATGCCAACCGCGACATCTCCAACCTCATCGATCCCACGGTGCAGGAGTTCATCTATCGCCGCGGCCTGTACCTCCGCGAGCCCCAGGACAAGCCCGTTCTCCGCACCGAGGACCTGAGCTTCCTGCCCGCCTCGCCGGAGACGGCGGAGAAATTCCTCCGCACCATGCTCTCCGTGCCCACCGCCGCGGCGCTGCGGACGCAGATCGAGAGCCGCGGCGACGACGTGATGGTCTGCCGGGACACCGACGGCACCATTCTGGGCGCGGCCAGCTACGCCTGCCTGGACTCCGCCCGCCTCTTTGCCCGCCTGGGCGACCCGGCCCTCTCCGGTCTTGTCCGCCAGAACGCCGGCGGCCGCACCCTGCTCATCAGCGGGCTGTTCGTGCCCCGGGGCGAGCGCCAGAGCGACCTCTGCCAGCTGCTCATCACCGAGGTGCTGACCCTGGCTCTCAGCCGTGAGTTCACCTATGCCCTCTACCTTCCCCTGGAGGGCGCCGTCTCCGGCTACGGCCGCCAGCTGCTGACGCTTCAGGGCTTCGTCCCGGCTGGTGACAGCACGGACGCCCTGGCCGTGGATATGCGCTGCCCCATCGTCCTCAGCCGCAACGTGGACACCGCGGTGAAGGCACCCTTCAGCTCCTCGCCCCGTGTGCTTGCCGCCATCGCCGCCGCCCACCGCCGCCTGCAGGCGGCGCTGACAAAGCTGCAGCCCGGATCTCTGGTGCTCAGCCTGTCCGCCGGCGTCATCTACCACCGGCTGCTCCAGCGTATCACCGGCCGCAACGGCGTCCCCGCGGAGCCCACCACGCCCCGCGTCCTCGGCCCGGATATCTGCGTTCCCTACGGCAAGATCCTCCGCGGCGTGGCCGTGCCCAACACCGTCACCAAGACCCTGCGTACCGACAAGGTCTACGAGCCGGACCTCAGCACCTATTCCATCGAAGCCTACCCCGACTACTCGCCCCTGCCCGACCAGGTCCGCACCATCCACGCCTTTGCCCGCCCCGTCATTCTCGTGGACGATATGCTCCACGACGGCAAGCGCATCCGCCGCCTGGCCCCGCTGCTCGCCGAGACGAACACCCCCGTGGACCAGGTGCTGGTGGGCTACCTCACCGGCATGGGCCGCGACCTCATGGAGCAGCTGGGCTACGACGTGGACGCCATCTACTACCTGCCCAACCTGCGCCTGCGCTTCGTCGAGTCCACGCTCTATCCCTTCATCGGCGGCGATACCGTCCGCCGCAGCGAGGCCCTGCCCGGCGGCCTTCAGCCCGCCGTCAACCGCATCCTGCCCTACGCCGCCCCCGAATACACCGGCATGGACGACGAGACCGCCTGGGAGCTCTCCCTCTGCTGCCTCGAAAACGCCCGCGACATTCTTCTGGCCCTCGAGACCGAGTTCCGTTCCCTCTACGCCCGCAACCTCACCCTCAGCCGTCTCGGCGAAGCGGTCATCCTGCCCCTCTGTCCCGACAAGGGCGGCTGCATGACCTACGATCTCTCCCGCGCCGCCAGCACGTATTTGGAGGGAGATATAGAGCTCCTGAAACGTATGCGCCCCAGATAAAGGCACATCTTTTGCGCCAATACTTCGTTGCGTCGGCTTGACGTACACACGGTACGCCTGCGCCTCCGCGCCTCGTCTTGACACAAAATCTGAACCTTTATCAAGACTATGCGGCGCCGCCTCGCTATCGGCAGGACGCAAAATCCGGCACATTCTCTATTCCTCAAGGGGGGGCCTGCGCCTCCGCGCCTCGTCTTGACACAAAATCTGAACCTTTATCAAGACTGTGCGGCGCCGCCTCGTCATCGGCAGGACGCAAGATCCGGCACATTCTCTGCTCCTCAGGGGGCCTGCCGTGGCGTGAAATTTGCGCGTCAGCACCCCGCCGGAGGCAATAAGATAGAAACAGGAGAAGCTACTATGATCGATCTCAACGATACCAACCTGCCGCGCATCCCGTCTAAGTGCCGCGTCACCCTGCTGGCCCTGGGCGATGTGGGCAGCACGCTGCTGATGGGCCTGCGGCTCATGGGCGGCGACGTGATAGGCTCCGTCGGCATCTGCGACGTGCGCCCCGGCGTCTCCGAGCGCTGGGAGTTCGAGCTGAACCAGATACAGTCCCCGGACGGTGCGGCGCTGCCCCCGGTGGACATCATCGCGCCGGAGCAGCTGTTCGACGGCGACGTGTTCCTGTTCTGCGCCTCCCGGATGATCCCGGATACCTCCGTTACGGCGGGGGATGTCCGCATGGCCCAGTACGGCCTGAACCGGGAGCTGGTGTCCATCTACGCCCGCATGGCCCGGGCGAAGGACTACCGCGGCCTGTTCTGCGTGGTCAGCGATCCGGTGGACCCACTCTGCCGTGCCGTCCTGCGTGAAAGCGGCCTGTCCCCGGCCCAGGTCCGGGGCTTCGGCCTGGGCGTTATGCACGCCCGCGCCCTGTACTACGCCCGGAGGGACCCTCGCTTCGCGTCCTACCTCACCGAGGGCCGCGCCTTCGGCCCCCACGGCGAGGACCTGGTGCTGGCCAACTCCATTGCGCACTACGACGACGCCCTCTCCCGTGAGTTGACGGAGAAGGTGGCCCACGCCAATCTGGAGATGCGTAAGCTGGGCTACAAGCCCTATGTGGCCCCGGCCCTGTCCTCCGGCGCGCTGAGCCTGCTGGCCCTGCTGCGGGGGCAGTGGCATTATTCCTCCGTCTATGACGGCCAGGTGTTCATGGGATGCCGCAATCGTCTGACCCCCGCCGGCATCGAGACGGAGCCGCTGACCCTGCCGCCCGCCCTGCAAAAGCGTATCGACGACACCCGCGCCAAGCTGAACGCCATAGAATAACGGAGGTATCCGCCATGCTCACCGTTCTGCTCCCCGAAAACGATCGCAGCCCCGCCCTGCGGGACCTGCTGGCGCCCCTGCTGCCCACGGGCAGCGATATCCGCGACCCCAATGACGGGCTGGAGGACCTGGCCGGCCGCCGCCTGCTGTTCGCTGTGGCGCTGGATGAGGGCGGCTGCAATATGGCCTATTACCGTATGCTCTCCCGCCTGCGCCGCAGCACAGACCTGCTCTCCGACAGTATCGGCGCGTGCATCGTCACCGGCGTGGGCGAGTTCTACACCAAGGATGTGGCCCGGGACATGGTCTTTGCCGCCAACCAGGCGGGCTGCGGCTTCCTCGGCCGCCCGCTGGTGGAGGCCACCGGTTCCCTGCGGAATTTCCGCACCCAGGCCCAGATCGGCGGTACCGATGAGGTCACGGCCTTCCATGCCGCCGTGGCGGAGCTGCTCTCCCGCCTGAACGGCTGGGAAAAGCCTGCCCCCATCCGCCATGTGCTGGCTCTCCACGCCTCCCAGCGCGCCACGTCCAACACCCTGGCCCTGTGGGAGCTGGTGAAGGCCGGGCTTCCGGCGGATATGGAGGTGCAGGAGATCTGCCTCCGCAACGGCACCATGGCCGACTGCAACGGGTGCAGCTATACCGCCTGTCTCCACTTCGGCGAGCAGGGCGGCTGCTTCTACGGCGGCCCCATGGTGGACGAGGTCTATCCCGCCGTGCGGAAATGCGACGCCCTGGTCATGCTCTGCGCCAACTACAACGACGCCCTGGCTGCCAATCTGACCGCCTGTGTCAACCGGCTCACGGCCCTGTTCCGCCAGACCCGTATGTACGACAAGCGGATCTTCGGCCTGATCGTCTCCGGCTACTCCGGCGGCGACCTGCTGGCCCGCCAGCTGATCTCCGCCCTGAATATGAACAAGTCCTTCTACCTTCCGCCCCGCTTCTCCCTGCTGGAAACGGCCAACGAGCGCGGCAGCCTTGTGAAGCTGCCGGGCATCGAGGCGCAGGCGGCGGCCTTCGCCCGGCACATCGCGGAGAGCTGAATAACCCCGCCGCAAACCGGGGAAAATACTTCCATCAATCAAAAGGAGGTGTGTTCCATGCAGGCAATGGTGTTGGAGAAGGCGTGCATCCAGTGCGGACTGTGCGCGGGGCTGTGCCCGGAGGTGTTCGAGCTGAACAGCGGCGAGCCCGCCCGGGTGACGGTGGACCCTATCCCGGACGCGCAGAAGATCGGCGTGCAGGAGGCGGCGGACAGCTGTCCCGTGGCCGCCATTCAGGTAACGGCGTAAAAATCCCCGGAAATGCCGCAAAAACCACTTTACAACGGTGATTTTCTGTGGTATCATCTCAAAGTACGCGCTAAGCGCGTCCGACCCCTGCCTTAGCCCTGCGGAGCGTTCCATCTCTCCCACGGCCCAGGCTGCGGGCGTATTTCAAGAAAGGTGGAAACACGACTATGATGCTGAAAGACCAGAAGACCTCTATCATCGAGGCCAATCGCACCCACGAGACCGACACCGGCTCCCCCGAGGTCCAGGTGGCCATTCTCACCGAGCGTATCAACCAGCTGACCGCGCACCTGAAGGTCCATCCCCATGACTTCCACAGCCGCCGCGGTATGCAGATGATGATCGGTAAGCGCCGTCGTCTGCTGGACTACCTGGCCAAGAAGGACATCGAGCGTTATCGTGCCCTGATCGCCAAGCTGGGTCTGCGTAAGTAAGTTGAAACAGGGTGATGTGCGCTTGCGCATCACCCTTCTTTCACATTCTGCGCCGTGTACAAATTGACCATTAGCAGTTGAAAATGCGCCGAAATTCAGGGTTTCGGAGCGTTTTCAAGTGCTAACGGCGATAGGTCGCGGGCAGAATGCCATTTCACAAAAAAGGAGAAACGATATGTCAACGATCATCACCAAGCGCCAGTTCCCCCACTATCACAAATACACCATGGACCTGGCCGGCCGTCCCCTGACGCTGGAGGTCGGCAAGCTGGCCGAGCTTGCCAACGCCGCCGTCATGGTGGGCTATGGCGACACCCGCGTCCTCTGCTGCGTCACCGCCGCCCCCCGTCCCCGCGACGGCATCGACTTCTTCCCCCTGTCCGTGGACTTCGAGGAAAAGATGTACGCCGTGGGCCGCATCCCCGGCAGCTTCAACCGCCGCGAGGGCCGTCCCGGCGAGAAGGGCATCCTGACCTCCCGCGTCATCGACCGCCCCATCCGCCCCCTGTTCCCCTATGACTTCCGCAACGACGTGTCCGTCATGTGCACCGTCATGGCCGTGGACCACGACTGCTCCCCCGAGATCGCCGCGCTGATCGGCACCTCCGCCGCCCTGGCCATCTCCGACATTCCCTGGAACGGCCCCGTGGCCGCCCTGAAGGTGGGCCTGGTGGACGGCAAGCTGGTCTTCAACCCCGACAGCGAGCAGCGCAAGGTCAGCGACCTGGACGTGACCGTGGTCTCCACCGGCAAGAAGGTCGTCATGATCGAGGCCGGCGCCAACGAGGTCCCCAACGATGTCATGTTCGAGGCCATCAAGCAGGCCCACGAGGAGAACCAGAAGCAGATCGCCCTCATCAATCAGATGGTGCAGGAGATCGGCAAGCCCAAGTTCGAGTACCCCCACGCCGACTTCAACTACGAGCTGTTCAACAAGATCACCGCCGACTTCATGGACGAGGCCAAGGCCGCCATGGACACCGACGACAAGAACGTCCGCGAGCAGCGCTGGAACGCCATGATCGAGAAGTGGCACGAGAAGTACCTGGAAGAGTACCCCAACATGGACCAGTACCTGGAGGAGATCACCTACAAGTTCCAGAAGATGATCGTCAAGAAGTGGCTGCTGGAGGGTCACCGCGTGGATGGCCGCCAGAAGAACGAGATCCGTCCCCTGGACGCCGAGGTGGGCGTGCTGCCCCGGGTCCACGGCTCCGGCCTGTTCACCCGCGGCCAGACGCAGGTGCTGTCCGTCTGCACGCTGGATACCCTCTCCGCCAACCAGAAGCTGGACACCATCTGGGAGGAGACCGAGAAGCGCTATATGCACCACTACAACTTCCCCGGCTACTCCGTCGGTGAGGCCAAGCCCGCCCGCAGCCCCGGCCGCCGCGAGATCGGCCACGGTGCGCTGGCCGAGCGCGCCCTGCTGCCCGTCATTCCTCCCGTGGAGGAGTTCCCCTACGCCATCCGCGTGGTCAGCGAGGTCGTGTCCTCCAACGGCTCCACGTCCCAGGGCTCCATCTGCGGCTCCACCCTGGCCCTCATGGACGCCGGCGTGCCCATCAAGGCCCCTGTGGCCGGCATCTCCTGCGGCCTGATCCAGGACGACGACGGCTCCTTCACCACCTTCATCGACATCCAGGGCGTGGAGGACTTCCACGGCGAGATGGACTTCAAGGTGGCCGGCACCAAGAAGGGCATCACCGCCATCCAGATGGACCTGAAGAACGACGGCCTGACCATGGAGATCATCAAGAACGCGCTGGACATCACCTATGACGCCCGCTGCCAGATCCTGGACCAGGTCATGCTGCCCTGCATCGCCGAGCCCCGGCCCGAGGTCAGCAAGTACGCCCCCAAGATGGTCACCATGCACATCGACCCGGATAAGATCCGCGACGTCATCGGCAAGGGCGGCTCCGTCATCCAGAAGATCGTGGCCGAGTCCGGCGCCAAGATCGACATCGACGATGACGGCACCATCCACATCGCCTCCCCCGATGCCGAGAGCTGCGAAAAGGCCAAGAAGTGCATCGACGACATCGTCTTCGTGCCCGAGGTGGGCCAGCTGTACTACGGCCGCGTCGTGCGCCTGATGACCTTCGGCGCCTTCGTGGAGCTGGCTCCCGGCAAGGACGGTCTGGTCCACATCTCCAAGCTGGCCGACAAGCGCATCGAGAAGGTGGAGGACGCCTGCAAGATCGGCGACATGATGTGGGTCAAGGTCACCGAGATCGACGAGAAGGGCCGCGTGAACCTGAGCCACAAGGACGCCATGAAGGAGATCGCCGCCAAGGAAGCCGCCGGCGAGCCCATCAAGTAAAGCATCGTTTTTTATATCCCCCGGTCCGCCGGGGGATATTTCTTTTTCCCGCCGCCTGTGGTATACTGAGAAAAACACCCTGCAAGGAGGTCCCGCCTATGTCCGACACCATCGCCGCCATCGCCACGCCCGGACAGCCCAGCGCCATCGGTATCCTGCGCCTGTCCGGCCCGGATACCTGTGCCGCGCTGGACGCGGTGTTCCGCGCCAAAAACGGCAGGCCCGCCGCGCAGCAGCGCCCCCGCGCCATGGTGCTGGGCGAGCTGCTGGACGAGACGGGGCAGGTCATCGACAGCGTGCTGTGCGTCCATTTCCCTGCGCCCCACAGCTATACCGGAGAGGACTGCGCCGAGCTCCACTGCCACGGCAGCCCCATCGTGCTGGACACGGGCCTCCGCGCCCTGTTTGCCGCCGGCTGCCGCCAGGCCGGTCCCGGCGAGTTTACCAAGCGGGCCTTTCTCAACGGGCAGCTGGACCTGCTCCAGGCGGAGTCCGTGGCGGACCTGATCGACGCCGAGACGGCCCAGCAGGCCCACAACGCCGTCTGCCAGCTGGACGGCGCGCTGAGCCGCACCGTGGCGCGTATCTACGACGGCCTCATGGACATGGCCGCCCGGTTCTACGCCGTGGTGGACTATCCGGACGAGGACATCGAGGATCTCCAACGCGAGCAGATGCTGGACACCCTGCGCCGGGCCCAGAACGATCTGGAAGCGCTGGTGGCCGGGTTTTCCCGCGGCCGTTTGCTGAAGCTGGGCGTGCCCACGGTGCTGCTGGGCAAGCCTAACGCCGGCAAATCCTCTCTGCTGAACGCCCTCCTGGGCTATGACCGGGCTATCGTCACCGACATCGCCGGCACCACCCGCGACACGGTGGAGGAAAAGGTCACCGTGGGCGGCGTGCTCCTGCGGCTCATCGACACGGCGGGCATCCGCGACGGCGGCGACGCCGTGGAGACCATGGGTGTGGAGCGCAGCCGCGCCGCCGCGAAGCAGGCATCTCTGGCCCTGCTGGTGCTGGACGGCTCCCGGGAGCTGACGGCGGAGGACGAGGCCGCCATCGCCCTGGCTAACACCGTCCCCCACCTGATCGTGGCCGTCAATAAATCCGACCTGCCCCGGGCGCTGGACGTCGGCGCCCTGGCGGACCGCTTCGACAACGTGCTGTCCGTCTCCGCCGCCACCGGCGCGGGACTGGACACGCTGACCGACGCCATCGCGGCGCAGTTCCCGGCGGGCGAGACTGCCGGCGGCGCGCTGCTGACCAACGCCCGTCAGGCCGACGCCGCCAACCGAGCCCTCTCCGCCGTGGCCGAGGCCCGCGGCGCCCTCCGTATCGGCATGACCCCCGACGTGGTGCTCACCGACTGCGAGGCGGCACTGGCCGCGCTGGGTGAGCTGAACGGCAAACAGGTCCGCGACGATTTGGTAGACACCATCTTCTCCCGCTTCTGCGTGGGGAAATAGGCGATAGACACCTGTATTTCTGCTAATATTCCGTATTATTTACAATTTGGCTCTTTTCCTGCGGCGGTTTTCATGCTATGATAGCGGGGAATATCACTCCCAAGGAGGTTTATCCCATGCGTGAATATGTCATTATGACCGACAGCTGCTGCGACCTGACCGACCACATGGCCAAGGAGCTGGAGCTGACCGTGGTGCCCCTGACCGTCCACATCGATGGGCACGATTACCCCAACCTGCTGGACGGCAGCGCCATCAGCTTCGAGGATTTCTACGGCAAGATCCGCGGCGGCGTGCTGGCCACCACCTCCGCCGCCAACGTAGGCCAGTTTCAGGAGGCCATGCGCCCCATTCTGGCTGCCGGCAAGGACATCGTCAGCATCAACTTCTCCAGCGCCCTCTCCACCACCTACCAAAGTGCGTGCATCGCCGCCCAGGACATGAAGGAGGAGTTCCCCGATGCCAACATCTATGTGGTGGACTCTCTCTCCGCCTCTCTGGGCCAGGGCCTGCTGCTCTATCTGACCGTCCAGAAGAAGCGCGAGGGCCTCTCCGCTCAGGAGCTGGTGCAGTGGGTGGAGGATAACAAGCTCCACATCGACCACTGGTTCACCGTGGACGACCTGAACTACCTGAAGATGGGCGGCCGTCTCAGCGCCGGCGCCGCGTTCTTCGGCTCCATGCTCTCCATCAAGCCCGTCATGCATACCTCCGACGAGGGCAAGCTGGTCCCCGTCAGCAAGGTCCGCGGCCGTAAGGCCAGCCTGAAGGCCCTCATCGACAAGATCGCCGAGCTGGGCATCGAGCCCAGCGAGCAGGTCATGTTCATCTGCCATGCCGACTGCGAGGTGGAGGCCCGCGCCGTAGCCGAGGAGATGAAGGCCCGCTACGGCGTCAAGGAGGTCTATATCAACTACATCGGGCCTGTGATCGGCAGCCACACGGGGCCGAATACGATGGGCATATTCTTCGTAGGCACCCAGAGATAACAACGACGCAGGAGGGCGCGGCATGGAATGGCTGGAACTCAAGATCGACACGAGCCACGCGGGCTTGGACGCGGTGACGGACATGCTGGAGCAGCAGGGGGTCACCGGCGTGATGATCGACGACGAGGCGGACTTTCAGAGCTTTCTGGAGAACAACCGCCAATACTGGGATTATGTGGATGACGACCTGCTGGCGCAGAAGAAGGGTGTCAGCCGCGTGACGTTCTATCTGGAACGGAACGAGGATGCCTACGGCACCGTGGCCGCCGTGCGTATGGCCATGTCGGCGCTGAAAAAGGAGCACCCGGAGTACGCGCCCCTGCTGCTGACCATGGCCGACGTGGCCGACGAGGACTGGGAGAACAACTGGAAGCAGTTTTACAAGCCCATGGAGATCGGCAGCCGCCTGCTGGTGGTGCCGGAGTGGGAGGAGGCCGCCGACCCCACGCGGGTGAAGCTGGTGCTGAATCCCGGCCTGACCTTCGGCACCGGCAGCCACGCCACCACCCGCCTGTGCCTGCAGGCGCTGGATACCCACATTCACGGCGGCGAGCGTGTCCTGGACCTGGGCTGCGGCAGCGGCATCCTGTCCATCGCCGCCCTGCGCCTGGGCGCGGAGAGCGCCTTCGCCTGCGACATCGATGAGAAGTGCGTGGACGTGGCCTATGAGAACGCCGCCCTGAACGGCATCGGGAAGGACCGCTACACCGTCCGCTGGGGCAATGTGCTCACCGACGCCGCCCTGCGGCAGGAGATGGGCGCCGGCTATGATATCGTGGTGGCCAACATCGTGGCGGATGTCATCATGGGCCTCAGCCCCCACGTCCGTCCCTTCCTGAAGCCCGGCGGCCTGTTCCTCTGCTCCGGTATCATCGACGACCGGGCGGCGGAGGTGCTGGAAAAGCTGAAGGCCGACGGCTGGGATGTGTTCGAGCAGCGCAGCAGTGAGGGCTGGTTCAGCTATCTCTGTAAGTAACGCAAAGAAAAAGACCGGCGCGGAACTGCCGTCTCGGCCATTACAGCACACCTGCCGCATCTCTGTGGGTAACGACAAAAAAAGACCGGCGCAAGCCGGCCTTTTTTGCGCTTCGCCTGTCCGCGCCGCCGGGAACGGGAGAATTCACGGAATGTACTTTTCTTTTTCCTGAAAAGTTGCTATACTGAAAGCGAACGTAACATATAGCGAACGCGAATGTATACAGCAAAAGCAACGGAAAGTAAACGAAAGTAAAGGAGAAAACCGAAGCCATGATGAAGCGAATTCTGCGCCTGACGGCGTTTTTGCTGGGGTTGACGCTGCTGCTGTCCGCCTGCGGCAGTACAAAAGGTAAAGAGATGGTGGACGCCTCCACCCAGACCGCCCCGCCCGTAGAAGGCGTCACCGCCCTGGCCCTGTGCGACGGCGATGTGACCCTCCGTTTTGAAAAGGACGAAACCGGCGCCTGGACCTGGTTTGACGACCCCGCCTTCCCCCTGGACAAGACGGCGCTGGAGGACCTGCTGGCCCTGCCCGCCGCCCTGGACAGCGGCGAAGCGGTGGCCAATGTGCAGGAGCTGGCCGTCTATGGCCTGGAGGCTCCCAAGAAGTACATCACCGTCACCTCCGACGGCGTGGACGTCGTCTATTATCTCGGCGACCAGGCCGCGGATGGCCGTTGGTACGTGCTCACCCCTGCCGGTATGGTGCGCTATACCTCTGACGAAAATAAGATGCTGCTCAGCCGCAGCATCTACGCCATGGCGGTCCTGCCCGTTCTGCCGGTCATCGAGCCGGACAGGCTGGTCAGCGTAAGTCTGCTGCGCGCCGACGGCACCGCTGCCGTCTCCTTCTACACCGCCGAGGACGGTACCCGCCGCAGCGCCAACCGGGACGTCACGGAAAAGACCGCCGCCCTGGCTGATGAGATCGCTGCCCTGACGCTCACCGCCTGCGTGGACTACGACCCGGCGGAGGGTGCGGCCGCCGTCTGCGGCCTGGACACGCCGGAGGTCACGCTGACGGTGAACTACCTGGCTGACAACAGCGCCGAGCGGACGCTGATCCTTGCTGTCGGCCTGTCCACCGGCGACGGCGGCCGCTATGTGGCCCTGGACGGCGACACCACCATCTACCGGATGGAGGAGTCGTCCCTGACCCAGATCCTGACCCTGTCCGAGACGGGGCTGTAAGCCATGAAAAGGGAGGCGCGGCTATGCGTATACTGATCGTGGAGGATGAAAAGCGCCTGGCGGGCACCCTGCAGGACCTGCTGCGCCGCCAGGGCTATACCGCCGACGTGTGTTATGACGGCATCTCCGGCCTGGACAACGCCCGCAGCGATATCTACGACCTGCTGGTGCTGGACGCCATGCTTCCCGGCATGGATGGCTTCGCCCTGCTGCGCCAGCTGCGCGGCGGCGGCAGCCGCCTGCCGGTGCTGATGCTCACCGCCCGCAGTGAGCTGAATGACCGCGTCCGCGGCCTGGACGCCGGTGCGGACTACTACTTGACCAAACCCTTCGAGCCGGAGGAACTGCTTGCCTGCATCCGTTCTCTGCTGCGCCGGGGCGGTGAGGACGCCGCTGCCGACCCGGAGGTGACGGCCTTCGGCGACCTGACGCTGCACATGGGCACATTCCTGCTGGAATGCGGCCCGCGAAGCGTCCGCCTCAGCCGCCGGGAGTACGACCTGATGGAGCTGCTGATGCGGAACGGCAGTCAGATCGTCTCCAAGGAGCAGCTGATCCTGAAGGTCTGGGGCTACGACTCCGCCGCCGAGGACAACAACGTGGAGGTCTATATCTCCTTCCTTCGCCGCAAGCTCACCCATCTGCAATCCACTGTGAAGATCAAGACCCTCCGTATGGTGGGCTATTGTCTGGAGGTGGAGGCATGATCCGGCACCTTCGCTGGAAGGTGGTGGCCACCAATATGCTGCTGATCTCGCTGGTGCTGCTGGCGGTGTTCGCGGCGGTGTACTTCATCTCCCGGGGCAACTATCACAAGAATGTGCAGCAGCAGCTGTACCAGGCGCTGGAGCAGGGCGACTATGGCCGCAGCCAGCCCGGCATGGACAGCATCCCCTGCTTTGTGGCCGAGGTCTATGGCAGCGGCACCGTCCGCGTGGCCGGCAACAGCTACTATGACCTCAGCGACGAGACCCGCATGGCGGAGATCGTCACTGCCGCCCTGGCGGCGGACGAGGACGCCGGCACGTTGGACGAGTTTCATCTGCGCTATCTGCGCCAGCGGGGCTACACCACTACTGCCATTGCGTTTACCGATACCTATCTGGAATACACCTCCCTGCACACACTGCTGAAGGCCTGCTCTCTGGTGGGCTGCGGCGCACTGGTGGTGCTGTTTCTGTGCAGCTACCTGCTCTCCGGTGTGGTTACCAAGCCTGTAGGTGCCGCCTGGGCCCAGCAGGAGCAGTTCCTCTCCGACGCCAGCCATGAGCTGAAGACCCCTCTGACGGTCATCCTTTCCTCCGCCGAGCTGCTGGAGCAGAGCGCTTCGCCGGAGCAGGCGGTCTACGTGGACAATATCCGGGCGGAGGGCCGCCGCATGAAGGCCCTGGTGGAGGATATGCTCACCCTCTTCCGCGCCCAGAAGAACGCCGGCAGCCCGCCGGACACCGTCACCGACCTGTCGGAGGCGGCGGTGACTGCCGCCCTGCGGTTTGAGCCGGTGGCCTTTGAGGCCGGCCATGTGCTGGATTACGATATTGCGCCGTCTCTTCCTGTCCGGGGCGACGGCGCCAAGCTGGGCCAGGCCCTGGCGGTGCTGCTGGACAACGCCGTCAAATACGCCGCACCCGGTACGCCCATCCGCCTGACCGCCGTCCGGCAGGGCAGCCGCGCTGTGGTGTCCGTGACCGATCAGGGGCCGGATATCCCTTTGGACAAGCTCCCCCGCATTTTTGACCGCTTTTACCGCGCCGACGACGCCCGTACCGACGGCGACAGCTTCGGCCTGGGCCTGCCCATTGCCAAAGCCATCGTGGATGCCCACCGGGGCGTCCTTCGCTGTGACAGCAGCGGCGGCGTGACCACCTTTAGTATCTCCCTGCCCCTGACGGCAGGGAAGCAGGAGAGAGGCACAGACCATGTTTGATACCCTTATCCGGGGCGGCGCCGTCATCGACGGCACGGGCCGCCCCGCATTTGCGGCCGATGTGGCCGTTTCCGGCGGCAGGATCGCCGCCATCGGCGATTTGCCCGCAGCGTCCGCCGCTCATGTTATCGATGCCGCCGGCAGGACCGTTACCCCCGGCTTTATTGATATCCACCGCCACGCCGACGCGGCGCTGTTCCGCCCGGGCTTCGGCGCGGCGGAGCTGTGTCAGGGCCTTACCACCATCGTCAACGGCAACTGCGGCCTCAGCGCCGCCCCCTTCGGCCCCGCCCATAGCGACGCCATCCGGGACTACCTGCGCCCCATCACCGGCGCTCTCCCGCCGGAGCTGGTGACGGAAACCCTCTCCGGCTATTTCGCCTCTGTGCCGAATATCCCCGTCCATGTGGGTATGCTGGCCGGTGCCGGCGTCCTTCGGGCGGACGCGGTCGGCTACGAGCTGGAGCACCTGGAGGACCGCCACTACCGCGCCCTGCACCGCGCCCTGGAGCAGGCTCTGGCCGACGGCGCGCTGGGCGTTTCTCTGGGCCTGGGTTACGCCCCGGAGTGCTTCTATACCACGGCGGAGCTGATCCGCGCGCTCTCACCCATCGCGGGGCAGGACATCCCCCTCACCGTCCATATGCGGCAGGAGGGCGCGGGCGTCTGCGATTCCATCGAGGAGATGCTGCTGGTGGCCCGGGAACTGCGGGTCCCTCTGCATATCAGCCACCTGAAAGCCATGGGCCGGGACAACTGGGGCAAAAAAATACCCCGGGCCCTGGAGCTGCTGCACCGGGCGAAGGAAGAGGGGCTGGATGTGGGCTGCGACGTGTACCCCTACACCGCCGGCTCCACCCAGCTGCTGCATATCCTGCCGCCGGAGTTTCTGGAGGGCGGCATGGACGCCGTTGTCCGCCGCCTGGCCGACCCCCACGAACGCGAGACGCTGGCTCACCGTATTGAAGACGGCGGCGGGTTTGACGACATTGCCAAGCTGGCTGGCTGGGACGGCATCTTCCTCAGCAGTCTTCACTGCCCGGAGGATGCGCCGCTGCTGGGCAAAAGCATTGCCCAGGAGGCCGCCATGGAGCACAAATCCCCGCTGGACGCCTGCTGCGACCTGCTGATCCGCGAGCACTGCCAGGTGACTATGATCGACTTCATGGCCGCGGAGGAAGACATCGCCGCTATCCTCCGCAGTCCCCTCAGCTGCCTGATCTCTGACGCTACCTACCCCACCGAGGGGATGCCCCATCCACGGGTCTACGGCAGCTGTACCCGCCTGCTGCAGCACTTCGTCCGGGAACAGGGTGTGCTGACGCTGGAGCAGGGCGTTCACAAGCTGACCCAGGCCCCGGCACAGGCCCTTCGCCTTGCGGGTAAGGGCGTTATCGCCGTGGGTGCGGACGCGGACTTGTGTGTGTTCGACCCCGCCGCCCTCACCGAGCGCGGTACCTATCAGGACCCCTGCCAAACGGCCCTGGGTATGGACGCCGTGCTGGTGGCCGGCCGGCTGGCCGTGAAGAACGGAGAAATGACCGGCGTGAAGGCTGGGACCCTCATCCGCAAATAAAAAGATCTCCCCCGGTCGGGGGAGATCTTTTTATTTCTTTTCGCCGCCGGACACGTTGGCCACGAACACGCACACCAGAATGATGACTACGCCAAGAGCCTGCCACAGGCTGAAATCCTCCTTCAGGAAGAGCACGCCCGCCAGCACCGATACCACCGTGGTCACGTTGGAGAACAGGGAACTCTCTGAGACCGTCAGGTGACTGTTGGCGAAGTTCAGCAGTCCGTAGGCCACGCCGGAGGACAGTATGCCCAGATACAGCACCGCCAGCCAGAAGCTGCCGCTTTGCGCCGGCGCGGTGATCAGCTCGCTGCTTATCCCGCCGGCCTGTATCAGCGCCACCGGAATAAACACCGCCATGCCCACCACAAACATCACATAGGTCATCTCAAAGGGGGTGAAGCGCTTGGCGGCATCGTGGCTCAGCCCATAGTACACCGTGTCGCTGAGCATGGTCAGCAGCAGGAACAGCAGGCCCAGCGCCGAGATCATCACCGCCCCGCCCACGGAGATCAGCGCTACGCCGCCGATCGCGCCCAGGGCGCACAGCACCTGCCGCCGGGTGACGCGCTCATGCAGAACCAGCACGTCCATCAGGATGCAGCACACCGGCACCGCCGCGATGATGGTCCCCGCCACAGCGGCGGAGGTGTACAGGATGCCGTAGTTTTCGAAGATAAAGTACGCCACCGGCTGCACGATGCCCAGCAGAAGCAGCTTTCCCACCGGCTTTCCCTTCAGGGAGAAGGCGAACAGCGGCTTTCCGCGTACCTTGCCCACCAGAGCGTTCAGCGCGATGACCAGCGACATGGCCGCCACCGCCACCGTGAACCGGAAGGCCAGCAGCACTGTGGGCGCCGCTGTGGCCAGCGCCATTTTTGAAAACATAAAGCTCATGCCGAAGATGGTGGCCGCGGTCAGCGCCGCCAGCAGCGACAGGATATGCAGTTTTTTCTGGTCCATAGGCAATACCTCTTTCTCTTTAACGCCGGTATCATACCATACGCCGCATGAAATAGCAAGGAAAAGCGATCACCTCCCGCGCTGCGTCTGAGGCAAAAAGGGCGCCGCCCGAAGGGGGCGGCGTCCTTTCACCGGCACGTTGGGAGGGCGCGCCGGCATTCACCAATTTGAAGGGGAATAGGGAGAAAAAATAAGGATAGAAAACAAGGGGTGTTGGGTTACTTGTCCGTTGCCTTGGACACGATACCCGTAACCACCAGGACCGCCACCAGGCTGGCCAGAATGAGGTTCAGCACCATGCTCAGCGCCTCCTTTCGTTTGGGCTTCTTAACGTATCTTTAGCATAGCACAGGACAAGCAATTTGTAAAACGCATGATTATCATCAAAACCATGAAAAATACTTTGCAGCACATGGCGAGATATGCTATACTGGACCTGAAGGAGGTGTCCCCATGTCCATCACCAAATACCAGATATACCTCAAGACCGTGGAACTGGGCAGCTTTACCGCTGCCGCCCGCGCCCTGAATTTCACCCAGTCCGGCGTCAGCCACGCCATCGGCTCGCTGGAGGAGGAGCTGGGCGTTACGCTGCTGGTCCGCAGCCACGGCGGTGTCACCCCCACGGCGGACGGCCGCGCCCTGGCACCGTATTTTCAGGAGATGTGCGCCCTGTCCCACCGTCTGGAGCAGCACGCCGAGGATCTGCGGGGACTGGACACCGGTCTTATCCGCGTGGCAACCTTCACCAGTGTATCGGAAAAGTGGCTGCCCGGTATGCTCAAGACCTTTCAGGAAAAGTACCCCCGCATCGAGTTCGAGCTTCTGCCCTCCAACTTCAACAACGAGATCTCCGACTGGGTCCTCCACGGTCAGGCGGACTGCGGCTTTATCTCCCTGCCCACCCCGGCGGAGAAGTATCTGGATTACTGGCTGCTCCAGCGGGACCAGTGGAAGGTCATCCTGCCCTGCGATCACCCGCTGGCGGGCCGCCAGCCCTTCCCGCCGGAGGCCCTGGAGCAGTACCCCCTCATCCTGCTGGATGAGGGCGACGATTATGAGATCCAGGCCATTTTCGATCACTACAAGGTCCGGCCCCGGATCCAATACACCGTCCAGCAGGACCAGACGATCCTGGCCATGGTCTCCGGCGGCTTGGGTATCAGCGTCATGGAGGAGCTGATGCTCTACAAGTGCGCCTATCCGCTGGCTGCCAGCACCCTGCCCAAGGTGTTCCACCGGGACATCGGCATCTGTGTCAAGGACAAGAACGCCCTCTCCCACTCCACGCAGGCGTTCATCGACCACACCCGCCATTGGGTGCTGCAAAATTTCCACGAGGGCTGGAACGCCCCCAAGCCCCATGAGCGATAAACGAAAAAGCGAAACCAAACGCTGTTCTCCGCCGTCAGTATTGGCAGAGGGCGGCGTTTCGCTGTCCGCCGGAGGACGCTTCCGTCCTTCCGGAAACGGTAAAGTGCGCGGGGTCCTGCCCCGCGCCCGAAAGGAGTGCTTACATGATGAAAAAGATATTTGCATTGCTGCTGGCGCTGGTCATGGCGCTGTCTCTGATGGCCTGCGGCCAGAAGGAGGATAACATCGGCGGCGAGAAAAAGGACGACCAGACGCAGACCGACGGTCAGACCGTTGACCTGCGGGCGGCGTACGAGGCCGGTATCAAGCAGGTGCAGGAGGAGTTGGGCGACAACGCGCCTGTGCTGCTGGAGGAGACGGCTGTGGAGATCCTGAACAGCTACTACCCCGGTCTGGAGAACGCCAAGCTGAAGCAGTCCGTGTTCTTCATCTCGCCCACCGCCACCTCCTGCGAGGTGTCCATGGTGGAGGCGGAGAGCGCCGCTGACGCCGAGATCGTTCGCCAGAGTTTCCAGGCCCGCGTGGACGCCATGGCCGACGACACCACCTACCCCGAGGAGGCCGGTATGTGGAAGAACAACGCCACCGTTACCGTCAACGGCAACTATGTGGTGCTGGAGGTGCTGCCCGACGGCTGCACCGTACCCGACGCATTCCTGGCAAAATTCTGATTTCCTATGGCGTTTCCCCTTTCTGTGTGCTATGATGGTCTGACCGATACACACAGAAAGGAGAGTGCCCGATGGAGGACGCTCAGATCATAGATCATTTTTTCCGCCGCGACCCGGAGGCCATCCGCGCCGCGCAGGAGAAATACGAAAAGCGCTGCCTTGCCGCCGCCCGGCACATCCTGCCGGACGCCCGGGACGCGGAGGAGTGCGTCAGCGACGTGTGGCTCCGTCTGTGGAACGCTATTCCGCCGGAGCGCCCCCGTTCGCTGGCAGCGTACATTACCACCGTCACCCGCCGCCTGGCCCTGGACAAGTGCGACTATAACCGTGCCGCCCAGCGCCGCAGCGACCTGACTGTGGCCTTCGAGGAGCTGGAGGGCTGCCTGCCCGCCGAGGACGGCGCAGTCCGCGCCCTGGAGCAGCAGGAGTTCCGCCGGGTGCTCAACGGCTTCCTGCGTAAGCTGACCCGGCAGAGCCGGACGTATTTCATCCGCCGTTACTGGTATGGCGAGAGCATCCGCGAGATCGCCGACAGCTGCGGCGCGGGCGAGGAGAAGGTAAAATCCTCCCTCTTCCGCACCCGTCAGCGTCTGCGTACCGTGCTGGAAAAGGAGGGGATGCTGTGAATGACAACAGAATGAAGCGCTGGATGGACGCCATCGACGACGATCTGCTGGAGGAGGCCCAGCGTCCCCTGCCCCGCGGCGGCGCGGCGCGCCGTTGGGGTGCGCTGGCCGCGTGCTTCTGCGCCGCGGCCTTGGCCCTGGCCCTGTGGCAGCCCTGGTCCGCCGGTATCGGTGACAATACCGCCGGCGCGGACGCCGACTTCGGCGCCATGGACAAGAGCTTTTCCGTCGCCATGCCGCCTGTATTGGACGCCGAGCCTCTCTCCGCCTCTCTGGCCCTGCCGGAGGGCGCGTCTCTGACCTCTGACTACCGGTGGCGTCAGGACGGCGAGGGCGCCGTCACCGGCGTGTCCTGTACCGTGCTGCTGGACGGCTATGACTACGACTACGGCGCGGCATATGCCAGCCAGCCCCTGCCTGCCCCGGACGGTACCCTCCCGACAGACACCTATCAGGTGAACGGCCTGACGCTGCTGGTCTACGATGACGGCGCCGTGGGCTGGTACGACACGTCCGCCGGTATCCAGTGGTACTGCGTGGCCTGGGACGGCGGCGCGCCGCTGGTCACCGCCTTTACCCTGATGGACGCCCAGTATTACACCGTCCCCACCGCCCCGGAGGGCGCGGACGTGCTGGGCTACGATCTCTTTGATCTGGACGGCGCGACGGTCACGGAGGTCGCCTTTACGCTGGACGGCGTCACCTGGCACTACCGCATGGCGCCCACTTCGGACGTCTCGGAAACGACACCGGATATCTCCGGCTTCACCGGCGGCAGTCTGACGGCGGAGGGCAAGCTCCGCTGGTGCCCCACCGTCCTCCGATGGGACGCGGGCGGCGCCGGCTGCATCATCTGGCGTGACCTCGCTCCCGGCCTGGCGTACAGCCTGACGGCCGACACCGGCGCGTCGGAGGATGCGCTCTCCGATATGGCCGCCCTGGTGTTCAAGCCCGCCCAGGAGGAGTCATAAAGCGAAGCAAAAAAGGAAGCACCCCGCGGGGTGCTTCCTTTTTTGCTCAGAACTCCGGCGCGTCCGGCGTCTTATGATACAGCAGCGGCTTGCCCTCCGCGTCCACCAGCAGCGTCAGCCCGCCGGAGTTGCCCACAGCGTGGTAGAGATACTGCACGCCGGTCTGCGTGTCCACCAGCACCTCGTTGCTGCTGATAAAGCCGCTGTCCTCCATGACCTTGATAAAGCGCTGCTCCTTCTTTGCCATAGGCTTACTCCGCGGCGGGCGCGTCGTTCTCCACCAGCATTTTGGCGCTGGCGGCCAGACCGGCCAGCCCCTGGATCTCGCTGGGGATGATGAGCTTCGTGGCCTTGCCGTCAGCCACCTTCTCCAGCGCCTCCAGCGCCTTCAGCTTGATGACCTGATCGTTGGGGGCGTTCTCATTCAGCATACGCATAGAGTCGGCCATGGCCTGCTGCACCTTCAGGATGGACTCCGCCTCGGCCTCGGCGGCCATGATCTTGGCCTGTTTGGCGGCGTCGGCCCGCAGCAGGGTGGACTGCTTCTCGCCCTCGGCGATCAGCACCTTGCTGGCCTTTTCACCCTCGGCCTGCAGGATGGATTCCCGGCGTTCGCGCTCGGCCTTCATCTGCTTCTCCATGGCGTTCTGGATCTCCCGGGGCGGCAGGATGTTCTTCAGCTCCACGCGGTTGACCTTGATGCCCCAGGGGTCGGTGGCCTCGTCCAGAATGGAGCGCATTTTGGCGTTGATGGTGTCGCGGCTGGTCAGGGACTGGTCCAGCTCCAGCTCGCCGATGATGTTGCGCAGCGTGGTGGCCGTCAGGTTCTCAATGGCGCTCATGGGGTACTCCACGCCGTAGGTGTACAGCTTGGGGTCCGTGATCTGGAAATAGATGACGGTGTCGATCTGCATGGTCACGTTGTCCTTGGTGATGACCGGCTGGGGATCGAAGTCCGCCACCTGCTCCTTCACGCTGACCTTTTTCACCACGCGCTCGATGAACGGCAGCTTGAAGTGCATACCCACGCCCCAAACGCTGTGGAACGCGCCCAGGCGCTCGATGACATAGGCCTTGGACTGCTGGACGATCTGGATGCAGCTGACGATGACGGCCAGAATGAGAATGACCAGAATGATGATGGCGATGGTTCCCGGTGTCGGCATAGTAGTTCCTCCTTATTCTCCTGTTTGTTTCATAGTCGTAGTATGCTTATGGATGAGGTGAATGATGCGGGCGACCACGCCCAGCAGTATGGCGGCCAATCCGCCCAGAACATACGGCATATCAAGGCTCCTTCTGTACGATGAGCTTCACGCCCTCCATCCGCAGGATACGCACGGCGGCGTCCGGCTCTATGACCTCCCCGTCGGCGCTGCGCGCCGTCCAGGTCTTACCGTCTATATAGACGGCGCCGGAGGGCAGCGCGTTGTCGATGCGCTCTGTCACGCGGCCCACATTGTTCAGTACCCGGTCGGCATTGGTGGGCTTGATATCCTTTTTCATCAGCTTGACCACCAGCGGCCGGGTGAAGGCCAGCGCCGCGATGGACACCGCGAAGAACAGCCCCACCTGCAGCCACACAGGCCCGCCGCATACCGCGGCGATCAATCCGGCCACGCCGCCAAGCACGAACCAGATGGATGTCAACCCGGCGGTGGCGGCCTCCGCCACGCCGAAAATAATGATGGCGGCGATCCATATCGTTGTCGCCATGTCTGCGTCGCCTCCTCTCAAAATGAGTCCGATGATCCCGGCCAGCGCGCCGATGCCTACCAGCACAGCTCCAGCCAGCCATTTGTTTTTGGGGGACAGGTTGGTCAGGAAGGCGCCCACGGCGCTGCCCAGCGTGGCGCGGGGCAGGGGGGCGGCCTCCTGCTCCGGCGCGGGGCGTGCCTCCGCCGCCGCGGCGGGTACCGGGGCCTCCTCGGCGAACAGGTCGGCGATGGATACCTGATAGCGGTTGCAGATATAAAGAATCTTCTCCATCTCCGGGTAGCCCCGTCCGCTTTCCCATTTGCTCACCGCCTGGCGGGAGACCTGCAACTGCTCGGCGAATTGCTCCTGTGTCAGTCCGTTGCCGCGCCGTACCGCTGCCAGCCGATCACCAAATGCCATATGTGTCCTCCTTTGCTTTCAGTGCCGTCAGTATACGGGACACCGACGGAAAAGTCTATCACGTTCAGGTTGCATTTCCGTAAAATTGCCTGCCGATGTACCGCGCATGGTGCAACCTCAGGTTTACATTCCCTATTATAGCGTAAGCGGCCCCGAAAAGCCACCGGAAATTTAGGTTGCGCGCTATGGTATTTTTCGGTATACTCTTTGGTAGTCAAGAAACCGAGGTGTATCCCATGATAACTTACGAGATCCCCTGCCTGCTGGGGTTGGAAAAGCTGGTGGCCGACGAGATCAAGCGCCTTGGCCTGGCCGACGTGCGTGCGGAAAACGGCCGTGTGCTCTGTCAGGGCAGCTGGGCGGACTGCGCCCGGCTGAATATCAATCTGCGCTGCGGCGCCCGGGTCATCGCCCTGCTGGGACAGTTCCCGGCGCGGAGCTTCGAGGAGCTGTTCCAGGGCGTGCGCGCCATCCCCTGGGAGGAGTTTCTGCCCCGGGAGGCGGCCTTCCCGGTAAAGGGCTACTCCATCTCCTCCCAGCTGCACTCCGTGCCCGCCTGTCAGAGCATCATCAAAAAGGCCGTGGTGGAGCGCCTGAAGGCCCACTACGGCATGGATCAGTTCCCGGAGACGGGGACAAAATACCAGATACGCTTTTCCGTGTTCAAGGATCAGGTGTCCATCGGCCTGGATGCCAGCGGCGAAGGGCTGTACAAGCGGGGCTACCGCGCCGTAGGCGTGGAGGCGCCCCTGCGGGAGACGCTGGCGGCGGCACTGGTGACCCTCAGCCGCTACCGGGGCCGCGACCCGTTCTGCGATCCCTTCTGCGGCAGCGGTACTATCCCCATCGAGGCGGCGCTCATCGCCAAAAACCGCGCCCCCGGTCTGGACCGGCGCTTTGACGCCCAGAAGTGGGCATTTCTGCCGCCTGCGTGCTGGATGGACGCGGCGGACGAGGCCCAGGACAGGGAGTTTCATGGGCAGTACGATATCTGGGGCGGCGACATTGACCCCCGCGCCGTGGACATTGCCCGGGACAATGCCCGCAAGGCCGGCGTGGACGACTGCGTCCGCTTCCAAGTGGCCGACGCGGCCCAATTCCACCGGGACAGCCCCTATGGCCAGCTGGTGACCAACCCGCCCTATGGCGAGCGCCTGCTGGAGAGACAGGAGGCCGAGGCGCTGTACCGCGCCTTCGGCAAGGCGTGGCGCACGCTGCCCGCAGGCTGGCGCACACTGGTGCTCAGCAGCCATACGGAGTTCGAGCGCTGCTTCGGCAAGCCGGCGGACAAAAAGCGCAAGCTGTACAACGGCATGATCAAGTGTGATGTGTTTATGTACGGCAATGTCTGACGGCCATCTTTTCCGCGGATGCTTTGTTGCGGCGGCTTGCCGTACACAAAGTACGCCTACGCTGCCGCGCCGCGCCTCAGCGAAAAATCTGAGCCGTTAGGGGGGACATCTTTTCCGCCCTGCCTTAATAAATCCCCGGCATATGACTTTATTTTCAATTTGTTCACTTTCTTTTGCAGAAACATGATACAATTACCCGTATACTTTCGAAATAAATTCAACGGAATTCTAATATGTTGATGAGGAGGAGAGCCTCGATGAAGCATATTTTTATTATCAACCCCACAGCGGGTAAGACCGACAGCCGGCAGAAGATCTACGATATGGCGGAGTCGCTGCGGCAGAAGCACGGGCTGGACGTGCAGTGCATCCTGACGAAAAAGCAGGGCCACGCCACGGAGCTGGCGAAGAAGCTCTGCGAGACGGGAGAGGCGCTGCGGTTTTACGCCTGCGGCGGCGACGGGACCGTCAACGAAGTGGCCAACGGCATTATCGGCTATGACAACGCCGCCATGACCGTGATCCCCGTGGGCACCGGCAACGATTTCCTCAAGAACTTCGGCGATGATATGGAGAAGTTCCGGGACGCCGAAAACCTGTGGGACGGCCCGCAGTTTCCTATGGACGCCATCGACGTCAACGGCCGCGTGGCGCTGACCATCGCCTGCTCCGGCATCGACGCGCGGGTGGCCCGGGACGTACATAAATACAGCGAGAGCCCGCTGCTGGACGGCAAGGGCAGCTATATCTACTCTCTGGCGGTGAATTTCCTGTTCAAGGGCATCGGCACCCACTGGACCATCACCCTGGACGATGTGACCACGGAGGGCGACTGGTCGCTGGTATCTGTGTGCAACGGCCGGTACTACGGCGGCGGCTTTATGCCTGTGGCCGAGGCCCGGATGGATGACGGCGTGCTGAACACCCTGGTGGTCAGAGAGGTCAACCGCCGCACGTTCCTGAAATTTGTGGGGCCGTACTCCAGGGGCGAGTACGCCAAGTTTCCGGAATACGCGCACTGCTCCTGTCCCAAGGTGGTACATATCCACTCGGAGAAGCCGGACATCGTCACCTGCCTGGACGGCGAGAGCGTGGTCAACAGCGATGTGACCATTAAGCTGCACGACAAAAAGCTGAACTTCTTCGGCCCGGAGGGCTGCTCCTGCAACCGGACGGCCCGCGGCTGAGAACAGCGCTTGAACATTTTGTGAATTTTTCAAAATTTCTCCGTTTCCCCCTTGCAAATCCCGTATAGTGTGGTATGATAATCAGCGTTAGCACTCAAGCATTTTGAGTGCTAACGCTGAAACTGTTTTATCAAAAATAGAAATACAAGGAGGAACCAACTATGAAGCTGACACCGCTTGCTGACCGTGTGGTGCTGAAGATGACCGAGCCGGAGGAGACCACCAAGGGCGGCATTATCCTGACCGGCTCCGCCAAGGAGAAGCCCTCTGTGGCAGAGGTCATTTCCGTGGGCCCCGGCGGCACCGTGGACGGGAAGACCGTGGTCATGTCCGTGAAGGCCGGCGACAAGGTCATCACCGACAAGTATGCCGGCACCAAGGTGACGCTGGAGGACGTGGAGTATATCATCGTCAAGCAGAGCGACATCCTGGCTATCGTGGAGTGATGTGCTTTGCCGCGTACACGCCGCGGCAAATGCTTTAAGTTTGCGTGTTCTCTTGTAAATCATTCTCAATTTTGGAGGCATTAGATATGGCAAAGATCATCAAGCGCGGCGACGAAGCCCGCAAGGCGCTGGAAGCCGGCGTCAACCAGCTGGCCGATACCGTAAAGGTCACCCTGGGCCCCAAGGGCCGCAACGTGGTGTTGGATAAGAAGTTCGGCACACCCCTCATCACCAACGATGGTGTTTCCATCGCCAAGGAGATCGAACTGGACGATCCGTTCGAGAATATGGGCGCGCAGCTGGTGCGCGAGGTGTCCACCAAGACCAATGACGTGGCCGGCGACGGCACCACCACCGCTACGCTGCTGGCACAGGCCATGATCCGCGAGGGCCTGCGTAACCTGGCCGCCGGCGCCAACCCCATCGTGATGAAGAAGGGCATGGCCAAGGCCGTGGAGGCCGCTGTGGGCGCCATCAAGGAGCAGAGCCAGAAGGTCAACGGTACCGCCGATATCGCCCGCGTGGGCACGGTGTCCTCCGGCGACGAGACCATCGGCAAGCTGATCGCCGAGGCTATGGAGAAGGTCAGCGCCGACGGCGTGATCACCATCGAGGAGTCCAAGACCGCCGAGACGTACAGCGAGGTCGTGGAGGGCATGATGTTCGACCGCGGCTACATCACCCCCTATATGGCCACCGATATGGAGAAGATGGAGGCTGTGGTGGATGATCCCTACATCCTCATCACCGATAAGAAGATCTCCGTGATCTCCGACATCCTGCCCCTGCTGGAGCAGATGCTGCAGAGCGGCAAGAAGCTGTTTATCATCGCCGAGGACGTGGAGGGTGAGGCCCTGTCCACCCTGCTGGTGAACCGCCTGAAGGGCGTGCTGAACGTGGTGTGCGTCAAGGCCCCCGGCTTTGGCGACCGCCGCAAGGAGATGCTGCAGGATATCGCCATCCTGACCGGCGGCCAGGTCATCAGCGAGGAGCTGGGCCTGACGCTGAAGGATGCCACCATTGATATGCTGGGCCGTGCCCGCCAGATCAAGGTGACCAAGGAGAACACCATCATCGTGGACGGTATGGGCGACCAGCAGGCCATCAAGGACCGTGTGGCCCAGATTCGCGCGCAGATCGGTGTGACCACCAGCGAGTACGACAAGGAGAAGCTGCAGGAGCGCCTGGCCAAGCTGGCCGGCGGCGTGGCGGTCATCAAGGTCGGCGCGGCCACCGAGACCGAGATGAAGGAGAAGAAGCTGCGTATCGAGGACGCCCTGAACGCCACCAAGGCCGCTGTGGAAGAGGGTATCGTGGCCGGCGGCGGCACCATCTATGTGAACGTGATCCCCGCTGTTACCGCGCTGCTGAACAGCACCGAGGGCGACGAGCGCGTGGGCGTACAGCTGGTAGCCAAGGCCCTGGAGGCCCCCATCCGCCAGATCGCGGCCAATGCCGGCATCGACGGCTCCGTGGTACTGGAGAAGGTGCGCTCCGCCGGTAAGAACGGCTACGGCTTCGACGCCTATAAGGAGGAGTACTGCGATATGATCGCCAGCGGCATCGTGGATCCCGCCAAGGTCACCCGCAGCGCCCTGGAGAATGCCGCCAGTGTGTCCGGCATGGTGCTGACCACCGAATCCCTGGTGGCCGACAAGCCCCAGCCCCCCGCACCGGCAGCCCCCGCACCCGACATGGGCGGCATGGGGATGTATTAATAAATTGACGCACGGGGGACACGGCGCCAGCCGCGTCCCCCGTATTTTCTCCCGGTTTTGCAAAAAAGCTGTTGACAAAGGGAGCTGAAATATGGTATAGTAACTCGTGCCTGTCGAGGATGACATGGCGGCGTAGCTCAGTTGGCTAGAGCATGCGGTTCATACCCGCAGTGTCACCGGTTCAAATCCAGTCGCCGCTACCACACCGGAGAGATGCGTCAGCATCTCTCCGGTATACCCCTCGAAAGACGGCCCGTTGGTCAAGAGGTTAAGACACGGCCCTTTCACGGCTGTAACATGGGTTCGATTCCCGTACGGGTC
>ERZ827101.199-NODE-199-length-99223-cov-5.724064_pt1 | contig 99223 bp, 99 predicted proteins | sample MGYA00519869_ERZ827101 | MGnify/ENA primary metagenome ERZ827101 (study PRJEB31778, sample SAMEA3449256) | human gut metagenome | biome: human gut; feature: human-associated habitat; material: faeces | place: United Kingdom | collected 2010/2012 ...
CGAAAAAGAACCGTCCCCAATCAGAAAAAATGATACACCAAATTTCCACCTTTGCATAATATAAGGTATATCTTAACCATTTTTAGTAGATAATAATTATTGAAGAAAGGGGTTCATTTGAAATGAAATCTTTATGTATAAAAACTAACAATAGTAAAGCAATTGATTATCTACTAGATAATTTAAATAAAATAGATTTGAAAGATGTTTATTTTTCATGCCATAAATTTAGTATTTATAATAATATTTTTATACATTATAAAGGACTTGACGAAAATTTGTTTTTTAGTACTATTTCTAATATTTTGTCTTTTTTAGTTTTAGACATTTATGAGGATAGTATTACAAGAAATATTTTACAAAAAGAATATTTTTATTTTGATAAATTTGAACAAAATGTCGTTTTAGATAAATTTTATGAAAATCGTTTGGAAAGTATTGAAGATTTTGAGGTTAAAGAAAATATTTTATTTGAGGCTTTTTATGGATTTTTTAAGAATTGTGAGTTTAATGTTTGCTGTAAATTATATTTGAAAGGTTTTGTTACTTTTAGATTAAAAAAATATATTGATGAATTAGAAACTGAGATTGATAGTTCTGTTAATCAGTATTTAGTAGAAAAGGAATATCAGGAGTTTGTATCTTTGCTTAAAATTTATGTTAATTCTGAGGGATATAATTCTGATTTTGTGCATTTGATTTATAGAAATAGTAGTAAGAACATTGATTCTGTTTTGTTGGATAAAAATAGGAATGTTATTGATACTAGTATTTATTTGCTTGGAGCTAAATATTTGTCTGATATTAGTTTTTCTTCTTCTGATATGATTTTAAATACTCTTTTGAATTTACTTCCTAAGAGAATTTTTATTCATTTGGAGGATGTTGATGATGAGGATGAGTTTGTGTGTACTTTGGAGGCTATTTTTGAGGGAAGAGTTGTGGTTTGCTTAGATGTTGATGTTGGGGTGAAGAAATGATTTTGAAATGGGGACGGTTATTTTTTATATATTATAGACCGATTTTTGATTCTTTCGGTCTATAATAATCTTATATATTTTTTCATTATTTACTTAGCATAATATTTGCATCACTAGATTTTGTATTTATAAGTTTTTCTAATAAATTGCTTTTACCTGTTAGCGTCAATCCATTTCCATATAAAGATGTTTTTTGAAAGCATCTTGTATAATCTATAGGATTAGCATCAATTACTATGGTTCCTTCTAAATTCGGACAGTCAATAAATGTCTCTTTCATTGTTTTAGCAGTTGCAGGAATATATGATGGAGCTTTTTTTAATGCTGGATTATGAGCAAAAGCTCCATTTAATGATACAACATTAGGTGGCAATTCTGGAAAGCTCTCTATTTTTCTGCAAAATACAAAACTGTGTGCCATATCAGTGACTGTTTTGGGAAATTCAGGGGAATACTTTAGTGAATTGCAATTGTAAAATAGTCCATACATATTTTCTAATTTAGATGGCAATACTGGGGGAATTTCTAGGTTTACACAACTATTGAAAGTGGTAAACATGGTAGTTACCGTTTCTGGTATTTTAGGTGCAATTTTTAGATTATAACATTCTCTAAATGTATTATTCATATCCGTCACAGGTTTAAAATTAATGTCATTATTCCTTTTTATATATGCTGGCACAGTTCCATTTATTTGACCTTTTTCATCGAAATCTCCCAAATATCCTTTATTCTCTATTTCTGAATTATTGATAACTTCATCATCATTTAATGCATAACTATCATTTTCCGAAACATATGCATATTCCCACAAATCCATATTAACAGCTTTGCCATCTGTTCCAATTCCAATAACTCCATTATTTCTCTCCTCTTTTTGCTCTTCCGGAGCTTTTGCATTAGCTTTAGCCAAATCCCAATTTATTCCTGCATAATTTGTTATCTGCTCTTCATAATTATTTAATATACTCTGTTCCTCTGCCTCAGCTTCTGTCGTTTTTTCTTTTGCCTCTGTTGCCTTATTTAAAATCCCTTTTTTCCCTGTTAGCATCGATACACTTATCCCGTGCTAAAATCATTATAAGAATTATAGTTACGACAAGTGCAATTAGTGTTATTCCATTATCCTTCTTCATAATCTTACTATCCTTTCATTTGTATATTAGACATATAATGTCGTTAAAATCATAATAGCAAACTAGACATTAAATGTCAACATCTTTTAAATAAAAAATGACATTTTATACCGTGTTTTTTATTTTATTGCTATGACATAATTGTCGTGGGTGATAAAATATGATAAAAGAATACAGAATTAAAAATAATTATACTCAAGAACAACTTGCTGAAATAATTAATATTAGTCCTAGGCAGCTTCAAAGAATTGAGAAAGATGAAGATAAAACTAAAATTGAAACTATAAGAAAAATTATAAAGGTTTTGAATATTCCTGATGAGGAAATTTTGAAATATATAAAAAAATAAAATAGTTAGAATTTTTAATCTTCTAACTATTTTTGTATTAATTTCACTTAATAAGAAACACAGCATACAACGGCACAGACTTAATATTATTAGCAAATCCAAAATTTTTAGTAGAAACTCTAATAGCATACTTAGGATTATATCTTTTCATATAAATTCCTAAACTCTTGCTTCCAACATTATCGTCACCTTTAACTTCAATCGGAATTATTCCATCATCATTATATAATATAAAATCAACTTCGGCTTGATTTCCTGATTCCCAATACATCAAATTATTCGAATTTACAACCAACTGTGTTGCAACATAATTTTCAGCAATAATTCCTTTATATTGTAGTAAATTATCTAATATAATGTCATTATACTTTACTTGCAACATATTTAATAAAATTCCAGTATCACTTAAATACAATTTAAAATGGTCGTCAATAGCAAAACCTAGTGGCGGAATTTCTACCTTATTCAATATTACGCTCTTATGAACCATTGTACTAGATAGTAGCCAGTTTAAAGCCGTTTCATAGTCTCTTTTCCTTGCAGTAGAAGAAATCTTTCCATATTGAAATTTGTTGCTCATATTTCCTAGTTGAGACGGAATTGATTTATATACTTCTTCTATTTTAACTGCTTCGAATTTATTTGTTACATATTTGTTCATATCATTCAAATATGATTTATAAATATCTTCTATTATACTATTGTCAAATTTTAATATATTTTTATCGTTTTCTAACAAATTCTTTACAGCCTCTGGCATTCCGCCTACACATAAATACAATCTATATAAGTTTAAAGCTTTTTCGTGTAATACTGAATCCATTGCTATATTATTTTCATAACATTTTTCTATTTCATTTATTAAAGCTATATTTCCATTGGCAATTAAAAATTCTTCAAAATCCATAGGATACATATTAAGCATTTTAACTTTGCCTACTGGAAATGATGAATGCATTCTTTTTAGTTTGACGCCAAGTAAGCTACCTGCACATATTATTTTAAATGGTTCTTCTGCTTCATTGAAATATTTTAACGCTCCTATTAGTTCTTCACATTCTTGTATTTCGTCGAAAAATATAATGGTATTTTCTAAATCTATGTCTTTATCTAAATAAATTTCCATTCTCTTAAATTTATCCCTAGTACTAATTTTTTCTTCAAATATTTTTATTATTTCTGTTTGTTCTAATAGATTTATATACACATAATCTTTAAATTCGTTTTTACAAAATTCATTTATAATATATGTTTTTCCAATTTGTCTTGCTCCAATTACCATTAAAGGTTTTTGTATATTAGTGTTCTTCCAATTTAATAATTCATTATAAATCTTTCTTTTCATAAGCATACCTCCTATTTGTAGTATACTATTTTTTTTATTAAAAGTCAATCAAGTTTCACGTTTTTGGCACATCATTTCACATAGTTCTTCACGTTTTTAATAGATGTTTTCACAAAAAGTTTCACGTTTTTGGCACTAAGAGATTTTTATCTAGTAATTTTCTTAACATATCAAAAAAATGCCCTTTAAAAGTTCTTTTTTCTCCCCACTTTAATACTATTAAACTATGAAAAGATTTAAAATATTTATATTAAACTCTCTCCTAATGGTAGGAAGCTCACTATTCCTCCAAATAATAAGGCTAGTATTCAACATATATGTTTCAAACCAAATAGAAAGAGAAGCACTTGGAGTATTCCAATTAATAATGACCGCATATATGTTTGGTATCACTCTTGCCGCTTCTCGGAATAAACATAACATCAACTAGAATAGTCTCAGAAGAACTAGCAATTGGTAATAATAAAGGAATTAAAAAATCAATAATAAAATGTATACTTATCAGCCTATCATTTGGTTTCATAGCCTGTATAATATTTTGCTTAAATGCATCTTTCATCGCTAAGATTTGTTTTCATAGCAAAGTTGGCAATTCAGTTGTATACCTAATATCAATTGCACTTCCAATGATAGCAATATCAAGTTGTATATCAGGCTATTTTACAGCAGTAAGAAGAGTTTATAAATCTGTGCTTGCAAATTTTTTAGAATATGTTGCTAAAATTATTATAACTATTTTTTTACTAAAAAAATATATACCAACAGGAAATATAGAAAATATATGTTTTGCATTAATCTTAGGTGACGTCTTGTCCGAGGTTTGTTCTTTTACATACAATATATTTGTTTTTATATTTGACCTAAACACGAAAATTGATAATACTTGTACAGTTAAAAACAATCATTTCTTACATAGAATTTTTAGAATTTTACTACCAGTTGCTTTTACATCTTACATTCGCTCTGGACTTTCAACATTAAAGCAACTTATCATTCCATCTAGCTTAGAAAAAAATGGAATAAATTGCGAAGCGGCTCTTGCCGAATACGGTACAATAACAGGTATGGCAATGCCAATTGTACTTTTTCCTGCTACATTTTTAACTGCTGTTTCTGGTCTCTTAATACCAGAGTTTTCTAGATATTATGTAAAAAAAGATTACTTAAAGATAAAAAAATATTCAGATAAATTAATAGTAGGCTCATTCTTATTTGCCTTGTTCTTGACATTTCTTTATATTATTTTTGGAAATAAATTAGGTGAAATTATTTATAATGATACTCAAGTTGGAATTTATATAAAAATGTTTGCTCCACTTATTCCTTTTATGTATGTCGATATTGTTGTTGATAATATTTTAAAAGGATTAGATGCTCAAGTTAATGTCCTTTTTATTAATATTATTGATTTATTAGTTAGTATTAGCTTTATTTTCTTCTTTGTTCCTGCCTTTGGAATTAAAGGTTTTATTGCTTCTATTTTTGCTAGTGAGATTTTGAATTTTGGACTTAGCTTGAAAAAGTTGTTGGATTTGGAGAAAAATTGGTAATTTTTCTCATCAAGATCGTTTCTTTTTTCATTGGGACCGTTTCCTTTTGCAAAAAGATTGTTTCTTTTGGCGAAGGGACCGTTTCTTTTCGCGAAAAGAAACGGTCCCAATACGAAAAAATTATAAATTCTTTCTTCTAAGTTGCCCACAGGCTGCATCAATATCAGACCCAAGCTCACGTCTAACAGTTGCAACAATGCCGTGGTCATTTAAATAATCTCTAAATTTCAAAATATTCTCATTTGAACTTTTATCAAATTTACCATTTTCGATTTTATTAATAGGAATTAAATTTACATGGCAAATCATGCCTTTAAGTAACTTAACTAATTGTTTAGCATCATCTAAATTGTCATTATTATCCTTAGCTAAAGCATACTCAAAAGAAATTCTTCTATTAGTTGTTTTAATATAATCCTTACAAGCCTTCATTAATTCTTCTATATTATATCTGTTGTTTACAGGCATCATTGAACTTCTTTTTTCATCTGTAGTTGCATGTAAAGAAATAGATAAAGTACATTGAATATTTTCCTCAGCTAACTTATAAATCATAGGTACTAACCCACTTGTAGATACACTAATGTGTCTTGCACCAATATTAATTCCTTTTGGATTATTTATAATTCTGATTGCATTTACAACATTGTCATAATTATCTAATGGCTCCCCTATTCCCATAAATACTACGTTTGAAATTTTTATATTTTCATCTCTTTCAACAGCTAAAAGTTCTTCTACAATTTCTCCTGATGTTAGGCTTCTTATAAATGCAATTCCTGTTGATGCACAGAATTTGCACCCCATTTTACATCCTATTTGAGATGATACACATAGGCTATACCCGTGATGATATTTCATTAAAACTGTTTCTATTGCGTTTCCGTCTAATACATCAAATAAATATTTTATTGTTCCATCTGATGCTACTTGTTTTCTTAAAATATTGAATATGCATAATGTGTAATTTTGCTTTAATTTTTCTCTTAGATTTAGTGATAAATTTGTCATATCATCAAATGATGTTACATTTTCTCTGTAAATCCAATTAAATATTTGTTCTGCTCTAAATGGCTTTTCTCCCATATTTATTAGTTCTTGTTTTAATTCTTCTAAATTATAATCTTTTATATTTTTCATATTCCCTCCAAAACTTTATCTATTATATTACAAATACTTATAAAAATCAACTTGACATATATATTAAAAAAATATATATTTAAGTAAATTTTATTTAGAAGGAGGAATATATTTATGAAAAATATATTGAGAAAAATTTTAATTATTTTTATTTTATTAATTTCCAGTATATCGGTTCTATCTTTAGCTGATAATGAAGTAGATAATTCAGAATCTGTAAATTATAATGATGAAATTATACCAATTTCTGATGATGATAATGAAGCATCTGAAGTAGATGCTTCTGAGAATACCACAGATGAAGATGAAACTGACTATAAAACGCAAGATTCAACTTCAAAAAATTATTTTTATGCTGGTACCGAAGATGTTAAAATTACAACACCTGTAAAAGGCGATGTTTTTGTAGTAACATCTGGAAATGTCACAATTGATACAGATATTAGTGGTAATGCTTTTATTTGTGCAAATACTGTAACAATTGGTGAATATAGTTTAATTGAAGCTTCTTTATTTAATGCTTCAAATTCATTAATTTTATCTGGTGATGTTGGAATTAATGTATACAATATTTCTAGAAATTTCACATTATCAGGAAATGTTGATTGTGATGTCTTTTCATCATCAGCCAAATCTAATTTAGATGGCTGCATATCTGGAAATGCAAATATCTCATCCGAAAATATTACAATTTCAGATGAATTATCTATAGAAGGTGATTTAAATTATTCATCAAAAGAACAAATAACTATTCCAGAAAATACTGTAAAAGGATCAACAAATTTTGCTTCTATTAATGAAGATACAGAAGTAAGTACTTTAACTAAAATAAATGCATTTTTAACATCTGTACTTTCACTTGCTGTTCTTGCAATTGTATTATTTGTTATAGGAAAATGGCTAAATTGTAAATTTATAAACACATATCCTGACTTTGTTAAAAACTTGCCAAAATCTTTACTATATGGATTTTTAGCATTAATTATAATTCCTATTGCCTCTTTTATTTTATTCATATGTGGTGTGACTATAAACTTAGCATTTATATTAACTGCTTTGTATTTAGTATTATTACTTATAGCATCTAGTGTGGTTATAATTGTTTTATCAAAATTAGTTGCAGAAAAATTAAATGTTAAATTTGAGAAAGCTAATAATACATTATTAACAATATTATCAATTATTGTTTTAAGCATTGTTTATAAATTAATACAATTAATACCTGTTTTAGGTTCAATAACTATTTTTGCATTTTTAATTATAGGAATTGGTATTTTAATAAATAATCTAATTCCTAATAAAGAAGTAAAAAATTCATAATATAGAAAGGTACTTTTAATGAAACATAGTAATGATAAAAAAGTAAATAAGAAAAATAAGAAAGAACCTAAATCATTAAAAAGCCGTTTTATAAAATTTATTGTTATTATTTTAATTTTGTTTTTAATTGTATCTATAGGTTATCTTGCTTTTAAAGCATATACATTTAAAACACTTGCAAAGGAAATGTTTAATAATTCTACTTCCACTGTATTTGACTCTAATAAAAATGTAATTGCTGAAATTGGTTCAGAACGAAATAGAGATAATATAAAACTTTCCGAGATGCCTAATAATTTGAAAAACGCATATATCGCTATAGAGGACCAACGTTTTTATAAGCATCACGGTGTTGACATTAAAAGAACTGGAGCTGCTATTTTGTCTTATGTTATAAGACGCGGCTCTTCCTCTTTTGGTGGAAGTACTATAACCCAGCAACTTGTTAAAAATTTAACTGGTGATGATTCTAATACTATTTCAAGAAAAGTTAAGGAATGGTTTTATGCCTGTGTTTTAGATTGTTGTTTTTCTAAGGATGATATTTTAGAAGCTTATTTAAATATTATTTATACAGGTCCTAATATTTATGGAGTTAAAGAAGCGGCTCTTTACTATTTTAATCGTGATATTAAAGATTTAAGTTTAGCAGAATGTGCATTTTTAGCAGGAATTAACAATTCGCCAAACTCATATAATCCTTTTTCTGATACTGATAAATCCGAGAAAATTAGTAAAAGAACTAAAACTGTTTTGAGTAAAATGAAAGAATTAGGCTATATTTCTGAAAATGAATATAACGAAGCGGTTTCACAAGTAGATAATGGATTAAAATTTAGCAAGGGAAATCTACAAAATAATTCATCTTTATATTCGTATCATACAGATGGACTTATAAATGAAATAATATCTGATTTCTCTAACCAAAAACATATATCTCAAGACTTTGCAACAAACTATTTTTATTTGTCTGGAAGTTCTATATATAGTACTCAAAATAGTGATATACAAAAAGTAGTAGAAAATGAATGTAAAAATAAAAAATATGTTTTAAAATCATCAAAAAATGATGACTATGCACAGGCAGCTGTTGTAATTATGGACCAATCGAATGGTTATGTTATAGCATGTTCTGGTGGATTAGGTGAAAAAACAAAATCAAGAGGATTTAATAGAGCAACACAAATGAAACGTCAAACTGGATCAAGTATGAAACCAGTTGCTGTACTTGCTCCTGCAATTGAAAAAAAATTAGTAACAAATGTAACCGTTTTTGCAGATGAACCAACAACATTTATAGATTATAATGGAGAAGCGTATTCCCCTATTGATTATGACAATTATAAAGGATCAATTACCTTAAGACAAGCTGTTGAATCTTCTCAAAATATACCTTTTGTAAAACTTATGGAACAACTTACCCCTCAAGTATCAATTAGATATTTAAAGAAAATGGGAATTACTACTTTAAATGATAAAGATGTAAATCTAGCTCTTTCCTTAGGTGGACTTGACCAAGGTATCTCCCCTCTTGAGTTTGCAGGTGCATATAGTTCTATTGCAAATGATGGTGTTTATATAGAACCTACTTTTTATACTAAAATAGATTCACATTCAAATGAAACCATTTTAGTATCTAAACAAAAAAAGAGAAGAGTAATTTCGAAAGATTCAGCATTTATTTTAAAACAATTATTAACAGAACCTGTTACTGGAAGTGCCGGAACAGCTACATATTGTTCTATTTCAGGTATGGATGTAGCCGCAAAAACAGGTACTACAAACGAAAATTATGATAGATGGCTTTGCGGATTTACTCCATATTATACAGCTGTTTGTTGGTATGGATTTGATATGAATGAAAGCATTAACTTTAATGGTAAAAACCCAGCAGGACTTATTTGGTCAAGTGTTATGAAAAATATTCATTCTGGACTTCCAAGTAAAAAGTTTGAAAAAACTGACGGTGTTGTAACATCTACAATCTGTAGAGATTCTGGAAAAGTCGCAAATTCTAGTTGTCCTAATACTTTTACAGAATACTTCTTAAAAGGCACTGTACCTGATATGTGTACTCAGCATTCTGGAAGTAGTATGAATTCAAATAAAACGAATAAAAATAACTCTAATTCAAAAAATACTACAACAAATATTAGTACACCTTCCTCGAAAGAAAAAAATAATTCTTCATCTTCTACACAAAGTACAGTAAAAACAGAACAAAACAAAACACCTACTGAAACCAATAATAAAACTACTACAAATACAAACACTACTCCTTCATCAAGTTCTACTGAAAATAAAACACCAAGCAATAATTCATCATCAGCAAATACTAACACTGAAAAAAATAATACAGTTAATAATGTAAATAATTCTACTAGTCAAAATAATAGCACCTCTAATGAAAATACAACCCAATAACAATAATTGTGGCAGGAAAATTTAAAGTTTTCTTGTCACAATATTTTTATGTATAAATACTAAAACAGGCTCATACAAATTATAATGGAGGTTGGCTTTAAATGAAACATTTCAGAGTATTTGTATTTAAAATAAAACGAAATTTATTATCAGGAGTTTTCTTGATTTTTTTAATATATCTCATACTATTTTCATCCTCAAATATGCAAGCTGCAAAATCCGGACTAAAGTTATGGGCAAATTCTGTCATCCCCTCCCTATTTCCATTTTTCATTGCAACAGAAGTATTATCTAAAACACGTATTCCATATCAATTAGGAAAAATCTTTAATAAATTAATGAAACCTCTATTTAATATTTCTGGAGAAGGAAGTTTCGCGTTATTTATGGGATGGCTAAGTCGGATATCCTGTTCGGTGCCAAAATAGCTGTTAATTTTAGAAATAATAATATTTGCACAAAAGAAGAATGTGAAAGATTGCTAAGCTTTACTAATAATTCTGGTCCATTATTTATTATAGGAACCTGTCGGAATAAGTTTATTTGGCAATTATATAATTGGAATGTTATTATTTATAACACATATTCTAGGAAGTATAACTGTTGGAATTATTTTTAGGTTTTGGAAGAAAAACTTAGCAACTAGACAACAATATACTATATCTAAATATGATAATAAACTTCAAAATATCACAGTTTCAAACTTAGGAGAAATACTAGGCACAAGCATTCAATCAGCTATTTCTACAATTCTTATGATTGGAGGCTTTGTTGTATTATTTTCAGTTGTAATATCGATTTTAAATATTAGTGGAATAACAAGTTTAGTTTGTATATTACTTGAACCAGTTTGCCACTTTTTAGGCATCTCCTCACAAATTATAGCTTCTGTTTTTACAGGTTTGTTTGAAGTTACTAATGGTATTAATATGGTATCTTTAATAAAACTTAAAAATATCTCTTTAAACATAATTGTTACAGCTATCTTGCTAGGCTTTGGTGGGCTTTCTGTTTTACTACAAGTTTTTAGTATTGTCTCTAAATCTGATTTATCTATTAAACCTTATGTTATTGGGAAAATTTTGCATGGAGTTTTTGCTGGGTTTTATACTTTTTTGATTATTAGTATTTTTCCTATTTTTAACTTTAATTTGTAATTTTTTCTGATTGGGAACGGTTCTTTTTGCGAAAAGAACCGTCCCCAATCAGAAAAAATGCATTACGATTGTAGTTATTATAATAATATTTCAATACATAATTCATTTTTTTTATATCTAGCTGTAATTATTCCTCCATTAATTTCTACTAACTCTTTTGCAATTGCTAATCCTAATCCAGAATATTTTTTCATATTTTCTAAAGTATAATATCTTTCAAAAATCTTTTTTACTGTTATTACATCTAGTCTACTAGCTTTATTGGAAAAAGATATTTTTCCATCATCATTTAGAATAATTTTACAACTATCATCTGTGTATTTAATAGCATTTGATATTAAATTTTCAAAAACTCTAATTATCATATCTTTATCAATATTTTTACATATCTGCTTCTTACATATATTAATTTCTGGTACTATATTTTTTTCTTTAAATAAATTGTAACAGCTTGCTATTGTTTCTTCTAATAGTGCGTTTACGCAACAAATTTCTTTTTTTATTTTTCTTTCAGAATCAATTCCAATTGATAGATCTCTTAGTTGCTCTGTAAGTGACGTTAATTCTTCTGTTTTATTTCCTATAATTTTCAAATATTCATTCTGCTTTTCATTTAAATTTTCTTCTTCTAAAAGCTCTGCATATCCTCTAATTGCTGTAAGAGGAGTTCTTAAATCGTGTGAAATATCCGTTAGAAGTCTTTTCAATTTTTGATTTCCATTTTCATATTGTAACTTTTGATTTCTTAATTTTATAATTTCTTCATTTATACTGGTTGCTAACAATTTGATTTCTTTATCTTCTGAAGTTATTGATATTATATTATTGGTATCTGATTTTAATATATATTTTAAAGATTGCTCAATTTCTCTTATTGATTTCCTCATAATAGATATTTTTAATATGAGCAACACACTTCCTAAAAATAATATTCCTATAATTATTAATGAACTAATATTCAAATCATTCTCCTTTTATTTTAAGTCCTTTTTTGAAAATACATATATTCCTACCGTATTTATTATAACTATCAGTACAACTGAATATATTGGCATTTTATATATAACTTCTGTATCCATACTGGTTATTTTTATAGCTTGTCCTTGAGGATTGAACAAATAAATTTTTTTAGCTAAATTAACTTTCTCATCACCTGGATAATTTGGATTAGGTTCTTGACTAATAATATATTCAATGCCATCTTCTAAATATGAATGTGTTGAATATTTCGGGGAATTAGCAATATATCCCACAGATGCCTCTATAACAAACATTGCAATAAATATAATAATACTCATTAGCATTGAAACTACTACTTCGGAACAAAGCATATTTATCAAGTTGTAAATTGAACAATATATTATAATAACCATTAAGCTGTTTAATACAAACATAATAAAGTCTGTTATGGGAAGATAAATTTTTCCACTTAATACGCTTCCAATCATTAATATTGTTAATATATAAATAATTTCGCATAATACTGATGCTATGATGCTTAGTATAAGTTTAGATACATATATTGATATTCTACTATGTCCGAACTATAATTTTGTTTCTTATAATCCCTTCTGAATGTTCTTTTCCCACAAACATACTTACAAATATTGCTATAAAAAATCCTATATATAAAGTAAATTCATTTGATAATTTATCCAATAACATTTCATCACCTGATAAATGTGCCTTAAGTAATACAAATATTGCTATCACAAAGCCTAAAAATAAAAATAGCCAAAAAATAATTTCCTTTTTTAATCTAAATAATCCTGCTTTTAATAATTTATACATTTTCTGCACCTCCTATCAAGTTTAAATAATAACTTTCCAATGTTTCTTCTTGTTCTTTAAAGGCATTTACTATACATTTTCTTTTTGAAAGTGCAGTAACAAGTTCAGATATGTTGAATTTTTCATATATTTCAACTACTTTGTCAGAAATAATTTTATAAGGTATTTTTATTTCTTCTAAATATTTAATACATTCCTCTAAGTTGCTTATAATTATCTGTGTTTTCTTTCTGAAATTTTGCTCTAGTTCTTGTTGGCTAATTTCTTTTATAATTTTTTGATTATTTATAAAACCATAGCAAGTTGCAATTTTTGATAATTCATCTAAATAATGACTAGATATTAAAAAAGTAATTCCATTTTCTTTATTTAATTTTAAAATCAATTCCCTTATTTCAATAATTCCTTCTGGATCTAATCCATTTATAGGTTCATCTAAAATAATAAAATCTGGATTTCCAACTAAAGCAATTGCTATTCCTAGTCTTTGCTTCATTCCTAAAGAAAAATTCTTTACTTTTTTCTTTCCTGTGTTATCTAATTTTACAGTTTTTAATATATTATGCAAATTATTATAATTTGGTACTCCTACAATTTTACATTGTTTTTTTAGGTTATCTTCTGCTGTCATATCAAGACATAGTGAAGGTATTTCTATAATAGCTCCTATCCTTTGTCTACTTCTTGAAATTTCAGAACTTTCATTCGAAACTCCATAAATAAAATATTTACCTGATGTTGGCTTTTGTAAACCACAAATTATTCTAATTAAAGTTGTTTTACCCGCTCCGTTTTTTCCAATAAGTCCATATATTGAACCTTTTTTAATGTGCATATCCAACTTGTTTATTACCTTAAATTTTCCATATCTTTTTTCAAGGTTTTCAATTTCTAATATATATTTCATTAAAATCTTCTCCTTTCTATTTCTATTTTAACAAGAAATAGTAAAGGAAATAGTTAAAAAAAAGTAAAGTTTTGGTAAAGTTTTTATTTCTTTATTTTATAACCAATTCCCCATATAGCTTCTATATATTCTTCTTGTGTGTTTTTTCTTATTTTCTTTCTTATGTTACTTATATGAACTTTTAGGGAGTTTTCGTCGCAATTTTCAGCATTTATGCTAATTAAATCTAGTAGTCTTGTTTTTGTTACAACTTTATTTGGAGCTAATATTAACTCTCTCATTATTGTATATTCTGTTCGGGTAAGTGAAATTTTATTTTTGTTAATTTCCATAGTTTTGTTGTCTTTTAATAATTCAATGTCTCCATATTTTAAATTCTTATTTTGATTATTGCTTATTCTTAATTGTACCTTTATTCTAGCTAGAAGTTCTATTTTCTCAAAAGGTTTAGTTATATAATCGTTTGCACCATCTAACAATACTTTTGCTTTGTCTATTGGTGATGTCTTTGCACTTATAACTATTATAGGTATAGTTTTATTTATTTTCTTAATTATATCTTCTCCATCTATTCCTGGAAGCATTAAGTCTAAAAGTATTAAATCTATATTATCATTTTTTATTATTGTTAAAGCTTCTGTTCCTGAATAAGCATTTTTCACAAGATAATTCTCTTTTTTTAGAGTTTCTTCTATAAGTTTATGAATTGTATTATCATCTTCCACTACTAATATTTTTTTCATTCATATCTCCTAAAAATCGAAACCTTGGCTTCTTGTGCCAATAAATATTTTCCATCTTTTTCTATAATTCCACCTACTATTATCTTCATAATTTTTTCCTCCGAATGTAATTTATCATAAACTTCTAAATTTAGCAATAAAATTTTCAATTTTCTTCTTTAACTATTAATGGTATTTTTTTATTAAATTATTTATTGGTATTTTAATATGTGATTTTTGCAAAAATAAAGCAATAGATTTTTAACCTATTGCTTTATTTTTAACTATTCTCGTAAATTTTCCTATGCACTCTTAAGTTCAAGCCTTAATTTATCAGCAATCATTGCTATAAATTCGCTATTCGTAGGCTTTCCTTTAGCAGCAGAAACAGTATATCCAAAAATATTCTCCATCAAATCAACTTCGCCTCTGCCCCACGCAACCTCAATAGCGTGACGAATTGCACGTTCAACTCTTGAGGGAGTCGTTCCAAATTTTTGCGCAATTTGCGGATACAAGCTCTTCGTAATTTGGTTAATAACTTCAATATCATTTACTACCATAATAATAGCTTCTCTTAAATATTGATATCCTTTAATATGAGCAGGAACTCCTACTCCATGAATAATATTAGTAACAAGAGCTTCAAGATTATCTTCTGCTTTATCTGAATTAACATTAACATAAGGTGTTCTTTTAATTTCTCTTAAAACAAAATTGTTTCTTGTTCCTCTTGGTTTAAAATTCTTAATCTCCCTAATTCTTTGCATTAGAAGTTCAATATCAAATGGTTTTACCATATAATACTCTGCTCCTAAACTTATTGCCCTTTGGGTTATTTTGTCTTGACCTACAGCTGATAACATAATACAAATTGGTTTTTTATCTAATTCACTACTACTATTATTTACTCTTTCTAATACTCCAAGTCCATCTAAATGAGGCATTATAACATCTAATATTGCTACATCTGGTAATTTTTCTTTTATTAGGTCTACTGCTTCCAATCCATCTTTTGCAATTCCGATAACTTCCATATCTTCTTGATTTCTAAGATATGTTGCAAGTGTCCTGCTAAATTCTTGATTGTCATCTGCAATTAATACTGTTATTTTCTCTTTCACAGCTTTATCCTCCTAAATATAAATTTAATTGTAAAAATTTTACAATTTGTATTATATTATAGGGTCAACAAAAAAGCAATAGTTTTTGGTAATTTTTTCCATTTTTTTATTTTTATTATAGACTAAATAGCTTATATTATCTTATAAATCTTCCAAATAATTTTATTTATGGTAAATTTTTACATATTTAGATTTACCAATCTCTACTTTTTTTATATTAATATTCCTATTTTTTACATCTGCCAAAAACTCTTCTTTCGTCAAAATACTCATTTCAACTACACATTCTATGTCATTTTCATATTTAGAATCCAAAATATTTATACCTTTTTTTCCAAAATAATACTGAACATTTTGAAAATCTGGGTAATCTAAAGTTATTGTCATTTCAATTCCTGGCTCTATTTCTATTGTTTCGACTTTTTCTATTGCTCCTAAACATCCAGCAGAATAACATCTAACTAAACCACCTGTACCTAATAAAATTCCTCCAAAATATCTTGTAACAATTATAAGTACATTACATAAATTATTCTTTTGTAGAATATTTAACATTGGTGCCCCTGCCGTACCTGACGGTTCTCCGATCATCACTAGATTTTTCATAAATTGTCTCATTTTCTAACACTCTGTATGCATAGCAGTTATGTCTTGCATCAAAATATTTCTTTTTGTACTCTTTTATTTTGTTTTCGGCATCTTCTTTGCTTTGTATATATATTAAATTTGCTATAAATTTTGATTTTTTTTCTGTAAGTTCAAATGTTGTATTTTGTGTTATTGTCTTGTACATCGATTTTCTCCTTTTTGAAATGGGGACGGTTCTTTTTTGAAAAAGGAACCGTCCCCATTTCAAAATTATTTCCAATTCTCTTTTATCTCTCCATTTTTATATGCATTAAGCAACTCCATCAAATCCTCAATTTCGCCCTTTAATTTTGTACCGATATCTGTATCCCCAACAGTCTTTCTTACAACTCCATTTTTCTTTACAATAATCTCACTTATAATGTCTTTTTCCTCTATAATAGCCTTTGATACAGACTCAAAAGGTTTTGTCTGGCTTAATAATAATCCATTTGAATTATATGTTAACACATATCCTGCATTACCAGTTTTCTCTCTAAAACTCTTAGCAAATCCACCATCAATTATAAGTAGCTTGCCATTTGCTTTTATTGGACTTTCTCCATCTTTTACCTTTACTGGTATATGACCATTTACAATACGAGAATCTTCATCTTCTAGACCAAATTCTTTTAATATTTTATTACAATATTTTTCATCTTCTGATAATGTATAATATGGATTTTTGTTTTCTTTGTGTGCCTTAGCATCTTTTACAAAATAACTTTCAAATGTTGCCATCTTATCTTTGCCAAAAAATGGAGATTCTGGTGATAACCATAAAAACCACATTATATCTATTAATTCTTCTTGCTTTGTCATATATGCTTTATTTACTGCTTCATTTATTTCGTCAAAATATGCTTTTCCTGCCAATTCTTTTCCTAAAAATTGCACCTTTTTAAAGGTTCCATCTTCATTCATTGGTATACATCCGTGAAATAATAAATTATTATTAAATACTGTATACATTTCTCCCTTTGAAAATAAGAAGTTTATATGATTATTTAAACTTGGACTATGTATAAATGATTCTGTTAATCTGTCCATTACTTCTTTTTCCTTAGATGTTAGTTCATAAGGATTTTCTTGGTTTATTGTTGGAAAATTTGTATCATTTATCTCATATTTTTTTCCATCAATTAACACAAAACCTTTTTTCAAATCCATTTTATCTAATAAAAGCCTATCATTTAAGTTATACTCTGGATGTTTTTTTATCATTTGGCCTTCTAACTTAAATTGAATTATTGTTATTGCTTTATGTATTTTGGCAATAAGCTTTCTATCACTATTATCATATTTATTATAATCAAATTCTTTTGGTAGAAACTTTTCACAATTATCGTTTTTATATGCTTCTTGGGCAAAGGTTGAAAGTGGTCTTATATTTATTCCATAAGCATCTTCTAAGGTTCCTATGTTGTTATATCTAGCAGAATTTCTGACCACTGTTGCAATACAAGCTTGATTTCCAAGTGTTGCTCCCATCCATAATATATCGTGATTTCCCCATTGGATGTCTAAACTATGAAAATTCATTAATTTTTCTATTACCAAATTTGGATATCTTCCTCTATCAAATATATCTCCAATTACATGCAAATGGTCAACTGCCATTTGTTTTATAAGTTCTGAAATTGCAATTATAAAACTATCTGCTTGACCTAGTTCTATTATTGTTTTTATTATTTGTTTATAATAATAAACTTTATCTTTTTCGCTATTTATTTGTGCGTGTAATAATTCATCTATTATATATGCAAATTCATTTTTTATTGCTTTTCTTACTTTTGATCTTGTATATTTTGAGCTTACTTTTCTTGCAACTTCTACTAATCTATATAATGTTATAGTATACCATTCATCTAGATTTTCTTTTGTTTCTTCTTTTATTATTTTTAGTTTTTCTTCTGGATAATAAATAAGTGTTGCAAGCATATTTCTTTCTTTTTCTGTTGTTTGATTTTCAAATATTTCATCTATTTTACTTCTAATTATTCCTGCACCATTATTCAAAATATGTGTAAATGGTGCATATTCTCCGTGAATATCACTTAAAAATACTTCTGTTCCTTTAGGCAAATTTAATATTGCTTTTAGGTTTATTATTTCTTCTGATACTTCTGTTATATTTTTGTATTCTTTACTTAATAATTTTAAGTATTTTTGTTTATTGTAATCTCTCATTTTTATGTCCTCCTTATATATGATAAAAATATTTTACCATATTATTTAGTTTTATAAAAGGTTTTTTGACATTTTTCATTGCTTCTTGTATAATCTTAATTCAAGAAAGGATACTAAAAATGGAAAATATTGAAAGATACAGACACTTAAATTCATATCTTAAAAATAAATTTGGTGAAAGAACGCTTAAAATATGTATTGATGGAAATTTTACTTGCCCTAATCGCGACGGAAAAGTTGGGACTTCTGGATGTATATTTTGCAGTGAAAGAGGTTCCGGAGAACATATTTTGTGTAATCATATTGAAGATGATGTAACTTCCATTCATAACCAAGTAAAAGCTTATTTTTCAAGCTATAAAGCTACTCGTGCTAATAAATTTATAGCTTATTTTCAAAATTTTACAAATACTTATGATTCGCTTGCTAATTTGAAGGCAAAATATAATGCTGCTTTAATAGATGAACGTATTGTTGGGCTTGAAATTGCAACTAGGCCTGATTGCATTAATGAAGATATTGTTAGATTGATTAAAAGCTATTCTGATAAATACTATGTTTGTGTTGAATTAGGCTTGCAAACTTTCAATGATACTACAGGGAAATTGATTTGCAGAGGATATAATTCATTAGATTTTACTAATGCTGTTTTGATTTTAAATAAATATAATATTGATGTTGTTGCTCATATTATGGTTGGGCTTCCAAGCGAAAATCTTGATGATATTAAAAAAACTGTAAAATTTTTAAATAACCATTCTATACAAGGTCTTAAAATTCATTCTACTTATGTTGTTGAAAATACTGTTTTAGCCAATTGGTATAAATGTGGAAAATATGAACCTATTTCCTTGGAATATTATTTGGATTGCTTAGCTTATATTATTACTCATATTTCTCCCGATATTGTAATTCATAGGATTTCTGGGGATGCTCCTAAAGATATTTTGGTTGCTCCTAGTTGGAATTTGCATAAGAAATGGATTTTGAATGGGTTTGATAAGTTGATGAGAGAACGAGATTTGTTTCAGGGGATGGATTATTATAATAATGCTAATTGTTAATAATGTCAAAATTATATCACTATTTATCACAAAAATCCCCCGTGCTATTTTTGAAAATAGCACGGGGGAAAATGATTACTTGAATCTCAAATTACCATTTTTTGAAATGATACTTCCATATGCAGTATACTTTCCTTTTAAACGGGGTCTGTTTTTGCAAATTCCATTTTTGTTCTCAACAAACACTTTAGAGTTTCCAATATTATCAACTGAAACATCTATATTGCCGTTTTTACTTGTGATATCAAGTTTCACATCACTGCGAGCTGTCGAATCAACGTCAATGTTTCCATTTTTGTTGTTGATACTCAGATGTTGAAAAGTAGCTGATACATCCACATTTCCATTCTTACTGTCAATGTTAATACTTTCAGCATTCACAGTATCTGTAACATCAATGTTTGCGTTCTTACTGTCAATAGCAATTTCTTCGAATGTGTAGCTTGGAATCATAACTTCCAAAATTAAATTTCCATTACTACCACTTGTATTAATAACAACTGAACCCATAGAAATTGTTGAAATGCTTCCATTCCCATTCGAGCTGCTTGATTCAACAGTAATTGATAATTCATCTCCCTTTCTTGTTACAGAAAATTTTGGTTCTGCATTTCCCTCAACGTATCCATGAAGATGAGCTACAATGTCTTTCCGTTCGCTTTCTGCGCAAACTCTAACAGCTGAATTGCTACGAATATTAATTTTTTTAATTCCATTGCAATTTTCTGTCTTGCGTTTGTCAATTTTTTGTGGATGACAATTATCATCAGAATCCTCTCCGACTACCCGTCCATTCACAATATTGACATTTCCATAATATGTCTTGCCGTTAATAATTACCATTTCAATTCCTCCTTTTTTGGTGTTAATGATTAAAATGCTACAACTAAAAAGATCAGGGTATCTCCTCTCACTAATTAGTGATATAGGGTAACAAATAATTGTATTGAAATATTACCAATATCATTTTAATTTTACTATATTTCGCCTAAATTGTCAAAAGACCTAGATGTATACGGCTTTTTCGTAGTTTATTTAGAAATTAATTCACACACAATATTACTAAATTCAGTAGGATTTTCAATATTCAATCCCTCAATCAATCTAGCGCCATCATATAAAATCTTACTATATTTTTTAAGTTCTTCTTTATCATTCAAATACAAATCCTTTAATTTTTGTGCAATTGGATGATTCTCATTAATCTCCAAAATCATTTTAGCTTTAACTCCTTGATTGTTAGGCATAGAATTAAGAACTTTCTCCATCTCTGTTGAAATTTCACCCTCACTACTTAAACAAACAGGATGATCTTTTAATTTGTGAGTAAATCTAACTTCCTCAACATCTTTAATTTCATCTTTCATTAAAGTAAACATATCTTTGTTTTCTTCATTTATCTTCTTTAACTCTTCTTTTTCTTCTTTGCTTTCCAAATCAAGATTATCTGAAGATACATTTGCAAATTGCTTTTTATCATATTCCATTAGAACTTTTAAAACAAATTCATCAATATTTTCTGTTAAATATAGTATTTCATAACCTTTTTCTTTAACTCCTTGAACTTGTGGCAACATATCAATTTTATCAATTGTTTCACCTGCTGCATAAAAGATTTTCTCTTGTCCATCTTTCATTCTTTCTACATATTCTTTTAGAGTTGTAAGATTTTTAGTTGTTGATGAATAAAATAGTATTAAATCTTTTAGATTTTCCTTATTCATTCCAAAATCATTATAGCAACCAAATTTTAATTGTGTTCCAAAGTTTTTGAATATTTTTTCGTATTCTTCTCTGTCATTTTTAAGCATATTTTCTAGTTCTTGTCTTATCTTCTTTTCTATATTTTTAGCAATTGTTTTTAATTGTCTATCTTGTTGTAATAGCTCTCTTGATATATTTAAAGATAGATCTGGACTATCAATTAAACCTTTTACAAATCCAAAATAATCTGGTAATAAATCTTGACACTTGTCCATTATTAACACACCATTTGAATATAGTTGCAATCCCTTTTCATATTCTTTTGTGTAATAATCATAAGGTAAATGTGATGGAATATATAAAAGCATACTGTAATTTATTCCACCTTCAATTGTGCTATGTATTACTTTTGCAGGTGCTTCATAGTCTGAAAATTTGTCAATATAAAATGAATTGTATTCATCTTGAGTTATATCTTGTTTTTTCTTTTTCCATAATGGTATCATACTATTTAAAGTTTCTATTTCTTTTTTGTCTATATATTCATCTTTAGAACCTTCTTTTAGTTCTTTTCTTGTTACTTCCATCTTAATAGGATAACGTATATAATCTGAATATTTTTTTACTATTTCTTGAATTCTATAATCTTCTAAGAATTCATCATAATTTTCTTCATCTGTATTGTCTTTAATATATAATGTAATTTTTGTTCCTACACTTTCCTTTGATGTTTCTTCTATTGTATATCCATCAGCACCCAAAGAAGTCCATTTATAGGCTATATCTTCTCCTACTTTTTTACTTTCTACTTCTATTTTTTTAGCCACCATAAATGCTGAGTAAAATCCTACTCCAAATTGCCCTATTATATCTATATCTTCTTTTTTCTCGTTATTGTTTTTGAACAGATATGAACCACTTTGTGCTATTGTTCCTAAGTTGTTTTCTAATTCTTGCTTGTTCATTCCGCACCCATTATCTTCTATTGTTAGAGTTCTAGCTTCTTTATTTGTTGTTAGCTTTACTTCTAGGTCATTTCTGAATATGTTTAGGTTGTTGTCTGTTAGTGATTGATAATATAGCTTGTCCATTGCATCACTTGCATTTGAGATTAACTCTCTTAAAAATATTTCTTTATTTGTGTATATTGAGTTTATCATTAGGTCTAATAGTCTTTTTGATTCGGCTTTGAATTGTTTTGTTTCCATTTTTATATTACTTCCTTTCTTTTGCCCCGTTGGGACCATTAGGGTCGGTTCTTTTTGGTCCCATTTTGCTCATTTGGGACCGGGTCTTTTGGGGGCATTTTTCTTTGAAAGTATTATATATCTATTTTTTAGCAATGTCAATATTAGACTGCTAATTTTATTGCGTAAAAAACTTAGAATCTTTAGTTTGATTCTAAGTTCACATTCCTGCCCAATTTTTGTTCAATTACTCCACCATAATCTACAACATCTAATCCTTCAAAATCAATTATCTTTAAATTTTTACTTTCAATAAATTTTCTAATGTTACAATAATAATCAATCTTATCTAAATCGCCAAAAACAACGATATTATCACCTATTCTTGAAATCGCTCCACCAATAAATCCATTCTTTTGGCTATATTCTCCATTTTCATCGAATAATTTTATACTAGGAATATAATCTAAAAACAAAATATCTAATCCGCTATTTTTTAGATTATTGTATAAACCTCTATCACTCAAAATAATACTTTTTTCGTCAATAACAGCAATAGAACAATTGCTATATCCTTGTTTTACATTTATTATTTCAAAATTATTCTTCTTAAGTTCTTTGGTAATTTTACTATCAGTATGTTTAAAATTATGTATTGCCTTATTTCCAACTATGCAAACATTGTATTTAATGTCATTAGGGTAATCATAGCTAATCATTGTTTCTCCTGATATTAATATGTTTTCATCATTATTTAATTTATTTTTTAACATTTTGTAGGCTGATTTTTCAACTATAACTTTGTCTTTTATTTTACAAGCAAAAATATCAACATGAGATGAAATCTCAGGATATACGTTGGTACTCTTTTTTATTTCAATAAGTTCATAACCTAAATTTTTCAGAGTTTGTTTTTCGACATCTCTCATTCTTTCATCAATTAATAAATATTTCAAAATTCCACCTCATTTAATCATTAAGTTTCTTCAATTACTAAATTGTCCTTATATTACTCCACACTCTTCAAACTCTCAATCATGTCAATTTTCTTAAGAGCAAAATAAGTTGCAATATTCACAATTAAAGTAAACACAATAGTAATCAAACTTGCATAAACATAACTAATTGGTTTAATAGTCTTACTAAATCTAAGCATATTAATCTCACAAGTACCCATCAAATAATAATTCAAGAAATATCCTCCGAACAACCCTAGTGCAATTCCGATAATTGTCAAAATAACAGTTTCTCTTGCAATATAATCATAAACTTCTTTATCATAAAAGCCCAAAACCTTAATGGTTGCAAGTTCTCTTATCCTCTCACTTATATTTACATTTGCCAAATTATATAATACTACAAATGCAAGCAATCCGGCAGAAACAATTAAAACAATTACAACATAATTAAGTAAATTCATCATATCATCAATAGATTTCATTGTTGATGTCATATTAACTATTCCAGAAACCTCACTCATATTCATAATCTCTTTTGCCAATTTATCTTGTTCTTCATCATTTAGTTTTACATTTTGTATAAACACTACATTTGCCTTAAAATCTTTATTGTACAATTTTTTATATGTTTCTTTCGTCATATATACATAATGTGAAACATAATTTTCAACAACATTGGATATTTTTATATTTACCTCATTTTCATCTACATCTTTTAAAGTTAAAGTATCTCCTGCCTTAACACCTAAAAGCTGAGCTGCTTTATCTGTTAAACATATTTCGTTTTCTGTTAATTTTATAGTTTGTTTTTTATTTTTTATATCTTTAATATTAATTATTCCATCTAATTCATCTTGATTTTCAGGAACTATAAATTGAACATTTTCCTCATTCTCTCCATTTACAGCTGTTTCTGATGTCATATATATTGATACTGCTTTTTTTATTTCATTATTTTGTGCTAATTTATTTTTAAATTCTTGTCTTTCCTCTTCTGTTAAGCTTTCTTTCAAACTAATTTGCATATCATACATAAATACATTTTCAAATTGATTTGGTATTATTTGTTTTACCGAATCTTTTACCCCGAAACCTGTTAAAATTAAAGCCGTACAACCTAAAATTCCAATTATTGTCATAAAAAATCTTTTCTTATATCTAAATATATTTCTTACAGTAACCTTATGGCTAAAGTTTAGTCTTTTCCAAATAAATGGAATTTTTTCCATAATTACTCTATTTCCACCTTTAGGTGCTTTGGGTCTCATAAGTACTGAAGGTGTGCTTACTAGCTCTTTTAAAGTTGTATAAATTGTTGCTCCAATTATACATATACTTATTAAAATTAGTCCGATTCCACCATATTTCCAGTTGAAGCTTATTAAAATTTTGTCTGTCATTTGGTACATCATTCCATACATCATCCAAATTATTTCTGGCAAAATTACAAATCCAACACACATTCCTAAAACAGATCCTACAATAGTTGCAATTCCTGCATATATAATATATTTCATCATTATTTGTAATTTATTATATCCAAGTGCTTTTAATGTTCCAATTTGACCTCTTTGCTCTTCTACCATTCTAGTCATTGATGTTAGAGAAATTAATGTTGCAACTATGAAAAATACTACTGGGAATACTTTGCTTATATTATCAATACTTTTGGTATCTTGAATAAAACTTACATATCCAGAGTTTGAGTTTCTGTCTAAAATATACCATTTAGGATTTTCTATTTCAGATATTTTTTCTTTTGCGTCACTTAATTTCTTTTCTGCGTCTTTTATTTGAGTTTCAAATTCTTGCTTATTTTTGTTTAATTCTTCTTCCCCATCTTGTAACTCTTGCTTTTTATCTGCAAGCTCTTTTTCGGCTTTTTCTATTTGGTTATATGTTGTCTTCTTTTTGTTGCTTAGTGTTTTTTCTTGTTTTGATAATTCATTTTTCGCCTGTTCTATCTGATTTTTAGCATTTTGGATTTCTTTTGTTCCTTCTTCAATGCCATCATCTATTTGCTTTATCCCACTTTGAACTTTTTCTTTATTTTCATTTAAAGTATTGATGCCCGCTTCTAATTGTACCTTTTGAAGCTCATATTGATTTCTTTGTTCTTCTGGCAAACTCGCATTTTCCAATGCATTTAATATTAAATTATACTGTTCCTGCGTACCTGCAAGAGTTTGATTTATTTGGTTTAAATTATCTTGCAACTGTTTTCTTTGACCTTTTAAATTTTCAATTTGAGTATTCGCTTCTTGTTCTTTGTCTCTTAAAGTTTTTTCATTATTTTCGATTTCTTTTTTAGCTTTTGCAAGTTTATTTTCTGCATTTTTAAATTCTGTATCTGCTTTTTCTCTATTTTGTTTTAATTCCAAGTCCGCTTCTTCAATTTTCTTTTTTCCATCTTCTATTTCTTTTGAGGCATCATCAATTTTGGTTTGACCATCTTGCTTTTTAGAATTATACTCCTCTTCTGCATCATCTAATTTTTCTTGAGCTTTTGCTACTAAAGTGTCATGTCTTTCTTTTTCTTGCTTTTCTTTTATTTGTTCGATATTTTCTTTTACTTCCTCAATATAATCCTCATATTCTTTTGAAGATGTTTCGTATTTTTTTGCATCTTTAACTGTTACATAAATATTTGTGTATATATCACTTGAATTTATATTATTCTCTGATATGTAAATATAATAGTTTATTTTACCAGAGCCAAGTTTGCTTGTTCCTCTATCTCTAGCAATAAAAAGTGGACTTTTAACTGTTCCTACAATTTTTAGCTCGTTTGTTTTTAAATACTTAATTTTCTCGCCATCATCATTTTGAGTATCTTCTATATCTACAGTTATAGTATCTCCTATTTTCTTATTATTTGATGTTAAAAATGATTCTTCCACCAAGCATTCATCTTGATTTTGTGGCATATTTCCATTTAGTAAAATCGGCTTATTTACATCTTCGATTGTTATGAACTTCGTTATAATTTCTTTATTATCAATATCGATTTTTCCATCTATTTCATAGCTTTTGCTTACTCTTTCTACATTTTCTATTTTCGATATTTCTTCTACATCATTTGAGGTTAGTCCTAGTGTTGATAGCACTTGTATATCATATACATTTTGTTCTTTGTAATAGTTATCTATTGTTCTTAACATATCTGGTGATGTAGCTCTTAATCCTGCAAAAAATCCTACTCCCAAAAATGCCATAAGTAAAATTGAGATAAACCTTTTGTAGGTATTTTTTATTTCTTTTACACTATTCTTTAATAATGCTTTTTTCATCTCTTTCACTCCTTAAAAATCTCTACCATTCAATATTTTCAATAGGCATAGGATTTTCATTTATTTCAATACTTTCAGCAGTACCATTTTTAAAATGAATTACCTTATCAGCCATAGGAGCTATTGCTGTATTATGTGTAATTATAATTACAGTCATTTTCTCTTTTCGACAAGTGTTTTCAAGGAGCTTCAAAATTTGCTTTCCAGTTTTATAGTCTAATGCTCCAGTAGGCTCATCACATAGTAGAAGTTTTGGATTTTTTGCTATGGCTCTTGCAATTGCAACTCTTTGTTGTTCTCCACCTGATAGTTGTGATGGAAAGTTGTTTTTTCTATTTTCAAGTCCAACTTTTTCTATTACACTATCAACATCGAGAGAATCTTTGCATATTTGAGTTGCAAGCTCAACATTTTCTTTTGCCGTTAGGTTTGGAACTAAATTGTAAAATTGAAATACAAAGCCTATATCTTCTCTTCTATATTTTATTAAATTCTTTCCTTTTAAGGTTGCAATATTTTTTCCATCAACCAATACATCTCCTGATGTTGCTGTATCCATCCCTCCAAGAATATTTAAAGTTGTTGTTTTTCCAGCTCCAGATGGACCTACAATTACTACGAGTTCACCTTTTTCTATTTGAAAATTAGTATTATTTAGAGCCTTAATTGTAATTTCACCCATTTTATAATTTTTATTTACATTTTTAAATTCTATATAAGACATTTTATCTAAGCCTCCTTTAATTAATCATTTGTTTTACATAAGTGGTGCAAATAATCTAAGTACTGCTTGCCACACACTTTTTAGCAATTTTGGCATAGCTTCTTTTTTGCTTACAAAATGCGATTCTTCAATAGTATCTACTAAATCCTTTTTTACATCTTTAATTTCCTCTACATCTTGCATAAAAATTCCACATTCAAAATGTAAATACAAACTTCTATAATCTAAATTTATAGTTCCAACTGTTGCAATATTATCATCAGATACAAAAACCTTGCTATGTACAAATCCAGGCGTATATTTATAAATTTTTACACCATTTTTTATTAAAGTTTCAAAATATGATGTCGTTAAACTATATACTATTTTTTTATCTGGTATTCCCGGAACAACAATTCTAACATCAACCCCTCGTTTAGCTGCTAGAATAAGCGAATTTATCATATCGGTGTCTATTATTAGATATGGTGTCATAATATACACATATTTTTGTGCTTGATTTATAATGTTAAGGTAGACATTTTCTCCTACAATTTCATTATCTAAAGGGGTTTCTCCATAAGGAATAGTGTATCCATTTTGTTCTAAGTTTTCTTTTGAAAAGTCGTATTTGTATTTTTTATAATCTTTATCATCTTTTCTATACGAATTCCACATATTTAAAAACATTATGGTAAAATTCCATACAGCTTCTCCTGTTATTTTTATACCATTATCTTTCCATTTTCCATAAGGATGTTCTAAATTTATATATTCATCTGCTAAATTCATTCCTCCAGAAAATACTGTTTTTCCATCAATAATCATCATTTTACGATGATCACGGTTGTTCATTATTACACCTAAAAACGGATTTAATTTGTTAAATGCTATACATTTTATTCCTTTTTCTTCCATTTGTTTAGGATATGAAGTAGGTAAAAATGCAATACAGCCCATATCATCATAAATAATCCTTACATCAAGCCCTTCTTTAGCCTTTTCCTCTAGTATTTTTAAAATTTCACTCCACATAGTGCCATTTTTTATTATAAAATATTCTAAAAATATAAATTTTTTTGCATTTTTAAGCTCTTTTAACATTTCGGGATATGCAAGTTCTCCTAATTTGTAATAATTTATATTGTTATTTTTTGTTACAGGAAAATTTAGATAATTCATTAGATAATTTATTTTACCATTATTTTGACTTTCTATCTCTTTTTTTATTTTTTCATCTTGAATAAAATATTTATTTCCTTTTTCCTCACTTTGCTTAATTGCTTTTAGTACTTTACTTTTATGCAAATTTCCACCAATCACAATATAAAGCAGTGCACCAACTATTGGAAATAACATTATAATTATTATCCAAGGTAGGTCTTTACTTAGACTTTTACTTTCTTTTATTATTCCGTAAAACCAGTAGTACACTTAATATTGCATAAAATGTTTCTATTGCTGCAATTTTTTGACCGAAAAATATTAGGACTGATAGTGATAGTAATATTTGGATTATTACTCCTAATGCTACTATTAGACCTCTTTTTATGGCTTTTCTCATTTTTTCCACCTTCTTTTTATAATGATATAATATCATATTTTATTTTTGTTTGCAAATGCGGAAAAATCCCCTACGTCGATTATTCGACATAGGGGAAGATGTTGTTTTATAAAACTTTTGTTAATTCTTCATAAACAGATTTAATCAATTCGCCTGACTGCTTGAAATCTTGTGCCAACAAGACATTATTCTCATAAAACCAATTTAACTTTTTCATATTGATGTATTTCGGCAAACTGCTTAAAACTTCATAGATTACTGCTTCAACAATTCTTCTATTTATTTGTATCTCAAAATCCTCCAAGTAAGAATTCCTGTTAATCCACCTTTTCAGTCGGTTATTCTTTTTTCTTATAATGGGTGTTTTTATTAATGTTGCAGCAATAACAGAAACCCAAACAATTATTTTTTGTTCTTTTGAGCCATCCATTTCAATCATTTCTTTATCTGACAATTCATTAAAATTGTCACATAAATTAATTATAAATTTCCGTTCGTCAAAATATATTCTTGTGTTTTTTAATTCTTTTAGATTCATTGGTATATCTTGGCAAAAGGTATAGACAATTTCAATGTATAATTCTTTGTCTTTCATTTCCCATCGTATTATATTCTTATAATAATCGACTACAAAACTATGGGTTGTTTCCAGAAATACTAAAATTGTTGTGGCACATCCAATGTAAATGACATATGCAAATATATGCCAGTCTATTTTTTGACATTTTAGCAGTTTCAATTTTAAGTAATATGTTAAAATCAAAATCAAAATTGTCGATATTACAAGTATTATTCCTGAAATTCTTGCTATATTTTTCCTCCGCTTAAATTCCTTTAAGTCATTGCTTAGTCTCAACATCTTTTTCTCCTCTCTCTTTGAAAAAATTTCAAATTAAAATATTTGCAAGTTAACATATATAATATAACATAAAATTGCCTGAACTTCAAGAAATACTTATTTATATAATTTTAAAACTCATTCTAACTTTAAACAAATCTCCATCCAAAACCAAATCAAACTTTCCGTCTTGAAGAGTAGTTAAATTCTGTGCAATTGATATTCCAAGTCCACTTCCTTCAGTGGTTCTTGAGCTTTCTCCTCTAACAAACCTTTGCATAAGCTCATCAGCAGAAATATTTAATTTATCTTTAGATATATTTTTTATAGCAATATTAACATCATCTCCATAAATATCAATATCAATATATACTCTAGAGTTTTCCAAAGCATATTTAGAAATATTGCTAAATAAATTTTCTATAATTCTGTACATATATCTGCTATCGGCAAAAATAAAGATTTCATTTTGCTTGCAATCTATTATAGTATTTAATCCTTTTTTACTAAATTTATCCTCAAATTCTCCCACTGCTTGCCTTATTAATTCTACTACATTTATCTTTTCTTTTTTCAAAGACACATTTCCTGTTTGTATTTTAGATGCTTCTATCAAATCTTCTGTAAGCCTTTTTAATCTTTGTGACTTGCTATATATAATTTCTATATATTCATTTGCTTTTTCATTATCAATTTTTTCATTTTTTAGCAAATCTGAATAATTTATTATTGATGTAAGAGGTGTTTTTATATCATGTGAAACATTTGTTATTAATTCTGCTTTTAATCTTTCACTCTTCATTCTTTCTTGTACAGCTGTTTCTATTCCTTCTGAAATATTATTAATAGATGTTGCAACATTTTGAAATTCTGATGAAAATTCATTTACATCTAATGGCAATTGATTATTTCCATCTCTTACTTCTTCTATTTTCTTTTCTATTTTTGAACACTCTTTGAAAAATATAATTGTCCTATACATTATGTAGCCATATAATGCAATTATCAATATAACACTAAGTGCACCTCTAAAAATAAGCATTATCAAAAATGTAATAAATCCAATTAATAAAAATACTAATATTACTTTTGCCGTAGTTCCTATAGAATATGAAATATTTTTTAAAAGCACATCTTTAAACCAGTAAAAAATTTTACCTATTATTGTTGTTTTCCAAAAACTTTTTGCCTTTAATCTTCTTATAAATGTTATCATGCATACACATGCAATAACATAAATAAATAATGCTACTGTAATTATTATGCTTATTCCACCAACATAGTCATTTCCTGTACTATAAAAATAGTCAGATAAAAATATAAATGGTATTACTGAAATTATAATTGCTACAAATCCAACTATCTCTAGAGGAATTTTATCAAAATAATTTAATTTTTTATCTTCCCCAATAGATACAGCTAAATATATAACCATAAGCATTGCTATTATGGAACCCATTGGAATTATAATATAACATCCATCATTTATTAATGGTACTTTTTTTAGCATATTAGAAATAGCAATTTCCTTAGAATTTTGTTTAAATTCTGCTTTATATGAACTATATATTTCAAAATCAGTACAACTTGTTTTGTAGTAATTTTTCTCATTATCTTCTATCATATAATATGTTTTTGTAAATGTGCTTAAACATCCCGTGCTCATTCTTTTTATGGAATCATTTGTAGAGTTCACAAGTCCATTTTGGAGATTTACATTTTCGTATCCTTGGAGATTTTGTATGTATTCTTTTATGCTATCAATAGTATTTAGTTCTTTGCTTATTTCAATATTTGTTATGGCTTTATTGTTATAAATAGCAAGATATTTAAAATCTTTTACATTACTATTGTATAATTGCCTATTTGTATAATATATTGTATTTTCGCCATCTTTTATATTGTAATAATTTTCATTATTGTATATTAAATCATCACAAACATTAGATAAATCATCTATATATAATGTTACAAATGGGCTTGAAGCATAATATTTGCTTTCATTAAAATCTGTTCCATTTTTTACATAAACTGCAAATATTGACAAAATAACTGCGATTACGCAAATCGGTATACATAAAAAGCTTATAGCTTTAAATATTATTGATTTTTTCATAAACATTCCACCTTATATCCTACTCCCCAAATAACCTTTAAGTATCTTGGTTCTTTTGGGTTTATTTCTATTTTTTCTCTTATATGTCTTATGTGTACTGCAATTACATTATCTGATGCAAAATAGTCATCTTTCCAAACCTTTTGGTATATATCTTCAATTGAATATACCTTGCCTTTGTTTTCTGTTAAAAATTTTAAGATATTATATTCTGTTGGTGTTAGTTTTATTTCTTTTCCATCTATTGTAACTTTTTTTAAGTCGTCATTGATAATTAATCCACCATTTTTTATTATATTTTTATTGTTTGTTTCTTCTGTTTCAAAATTAGTATATCTTCTAAGTAAAGCATTTACCCTTGCAATTAGTTCTGCAGGGTTAAATGGTTTTGTTATATAGTCATCTGCACCAAGATTTAAACCATGTATTTTGTCTATATCCTCAGATTTGGCAGAAAGTAAAATTACTGGTATATTTTTGTCTTTTCTTATTTCTGTTAATGTTTCTATTCCATCTTTGTTTGGCATCATTATGTCTAAAATTATTAGGTTGATATCATTTTGTTTTATCTGTTCTAATGCCTCTATTCCATCAAACGCTTTGAATATTTGGTATTTTTTTCTTTCTAGGTATATTTCTATTGCTTTTACTATTTCTTTGTCATCATCTACTATTAGGATATTTTGCATTTTTTTGCCTCCTTTGGGACCATTGGGGTCGGTTCTTTTTGGTCCCATTTGCTCTTTTGGGACCAGTTTTTTTGTGAACATTTTTATTATAACAGATATTTTGTTAAGATAAAAGAGAGATTTTATTAAGATTTTGTTAAGATTTTAGGCTATCAACAACTCAAGCCCAAATAGTCATCAAAAATTGATCTACCATTTAGGCTTTCTTCATTTCATTACATTAATCCATTAATTTCTAATATTTTTTGAATGTCTTCATTATTAAACAGTGTAACAATATTAACATCCTTATCCATTTCAATTTTTCTGTTTGCTACCATTTCACAGTATGCAATAATACTTCTTTCCGCACTACTATCGTAATGTTCTTTAAGATAATCTGAATAGTATTGTGGCAAAACTATCAAACTATCACTTTCCGAAAATTCAAAAATCTCATCAGGTCTTATTAATTTGAATATTCTTCTATCCTGCTTTGTTACGTGAATTATAGAAAAACCATAATATGTTAATTCTTTTACACTACACGTAGGATGGACTAATGCCACTGTATTTATCTTTTTTGAAAATTCTTCTTCATCTTTCAATTCATTATTTTGTCCTTCAAGATATTTTTGATAATTTTTTTGAATCTCATCTAATTTTAGAATTCGTTTCTGTAATAATTCTACAGCTTGTCTAAGTTCTTTTATCTCTTCCGAAAGTTCTTTAATTCCCGCTTGAAACTCAGTTTTCTTTTGGTCGCATGTTTCTATATAATTTGAACTTGCTATAATCCTGCCTTTTATTCCAAGGATCTTACTTACTTGAAAACTATTAATTTCTTGCCTGCTGTACTGTTCAATTAAATTAATTCTATCCCGGAACATAGTTTCAATGATATTGTTTCTCGCATCTGCATCAAAAATCTCAAACAAATTTTCAAAAGGTGCATTTTCTATCATTGTTGGTGTCGTTTTTGAATTTTTTTTAGATTTTTTTCTCATAATGTAATCCTTTCCCTTTCTGATTTTTTTGCCAAATTAAGCAATTGACCAAATTATAGCACTCTTTATATTTTATGTCAATTTAATTTCAACCTAAAAATAGACCATTATTCAAATATTTCTTTCAGAATAATAGTCCATTTAATATATTATAAAGTTATAACCTTATGACATTTTCTACTTTCCTTAACATCAATAACCCTTTGATTACTAGAACCTTTCCATTCTAAAGTAGGATTTTTCTCACTCTCAACAAATTGTCCATCAACAAGAACATCAATATAATTCATAGCATCTTTATTTTCCAAATCCCTATCAAATTTATATCCTGACCAAGCCCAAATATTTTTATTTGGATATTTTTCCTTAAATGCTTTAACAAGTTTTGTTGTTCCTTCAATATTGTTTGGATGCATTGGTTCTCCACCTAGGATAGATAAACCTTCTACATTTTCATTATCACATAAATCAAGAACTCTTTTTATTGTATCATCTGTAAATTCTTTTCCACCTTTAAAATCATGTGTTTCTGGGTTAAAGCAATTTTTACAGTTAAATGCGCATCCTTGCATAAATATTGATACTCTAACTCCTGGTCCATTTGATATATCCATTTTTCTTATTTTGTTGTATCTCATTTTTATCTTCCTTCCTTTTTTCGTATTGGGGACGGTTCTTTTTGGAAAATGTCCCAAAAAGAACCGGTCCCAATGGGTCAAAAATTATTCATCATCCTTATTATCAAGATGTAAAACTCTTTCCTTAATTTCCTGTGTTCTACCCTTATTCCAGAAATTACTTCCAATATAGCCACAAGTACGTCTTGCAACATTTAAAGTATCGTGATCTCTGTTACCACAATTAGGGCAATACCATTCTAGGTTATCATCTATTAAAATTTCTCCTGTATAACCACATTTTTGGCAATAGTCTGATTTTGTATTTAATTCTGCATACATAATATTGTTATATATAAATTCTATTACCTGTAAAACTGCCTCTATGTTGTTTTGTAGATTTGGTGTTTCAATATATGAAATTGCTCCACCTGGACTTAGTCTTTGGAATTCACTTTCAAGTTTTAATTTTGAAAATGCATCTATATCCTCAAATACAGGAACATGATATGAATTTGTTATATAGTTTTTATCAGTAATTCCTTTTACAACTCCAAATCTGTTTTTCAAACATTTTGCAAATTTGTATGTTGTTGATTCTATTGGTGTTCCATATACACTATAATCTATATCTTCTTTTTCTTTCCACTCTTTACATTTATCATTTAATCTTTGCATTACCTCTATTGCGAATTCTTTGCCTTTTCCATTATCAGTATGGCTATGTCCGGTCATAAATTTTACACATTCATAAAGACCTGCATATCCAAGTGATATTGTTGAATATCCTCCGTGAAGTAATTCGTGAATACTTGCTCCTTTTGGAAGTCTAGCTAGTGCTCCGTGTTGCCATAAAATTGGTGCTACGTCACTTGTTGCTTTGCTTAGTCTTTCGTGTCTTAATTGTAAGGCTCTGTGGCATAACTCTAATCTTTTATCCATTATTTTCCAGAATGCATCTTCATTTTTATCTGATGATAATGCAGCATCTACTAAGTTTATTGTTACAACACCTTGGTTAAATCTTCCATAATATTTTGGTTTATTTGTTTTTGGGTCAATATATGGTGTTAAGAATGACCTACATCCCATACATGGGAAACAGTTTCCATTACCATTTTGATCTATTTTGTATTCTAGCATTTTCTTTTCTGATATGTAGTCTGGTACCATTCTCTTAGCTGTACATTTTGCTGCAAGCTCTGTTAAATACCAATATTTGCTATCTCTTTTAATGTTGTCCTCTTCTAGTACATATAATAATTTTGGGAATGCTGGTGTAATATATACTCCTTTTTCATTTTTCATTCCTTGAATTCTTTGATTTAAGAATTCTTCTATTATCATTGCTAACTCTTCTTTGTATTCTTTTGTCTCTCCTAAATAGAAACATACACTTAAAAATGGTGATTGTCCATTTGTTGTTGTCATTGAATTTATTTGATATTGGAATGTTTGTACTCCATCTTTTACTTCTTTTGCTAAGTCTTCTTTTGCATATTTTTCGGCAGTTTGATTTGAAAATCCTCTTGCTTTATATTTTTCTAGGTAATATTTGTAGCTATCTCTTACAAATGGTGCTAAATGTGTCATTGTAACTGTTGCTCCACCATATTGACTTGAGGTTACAGCTGTTATTATTTGTGTTGCTATTGTCATTGCAGTTAAGAATTTATGTGGTTTTTCTATCATAACTCCATTTACTATTGTTCCATTTTGTAACATATCTTCTAGGTTTATTAAATCACAATTATGTAATGCATTTTGTGCAAAATAATCTGCGTCGTGGAAATGAATTATTCCTTCATCATGAGCTTTTACTATATCTTCTGGTAGTAAAAATCTTCTTGTTATATCTGTACTTGTTATTCCTGCTAAATAGTCTCTTTGTGTTGTTACTATTTTAGCATTCTTGTTTGAGTTTTCTGTATTCCAATATTCACTTTCTCCATCTATTAGTTCTTTTATTGATTGGTCTGTTGTGTTTGCTTTTCTTACTAATTCTCTTGTATAACGATATGTTATATATTGTTTTGCAAGCTCATATCTTCCTATTTCCATCAATTTTTGTTCTATTATGTCTTGAATATCTTCTACTAATATTCTTCTTTTGTTTAGTTCTTCTATATATTTTATTATTTCTTCAATCTCTTCATTGGTTGCTTTTTCTTTCCTACCAACGTCGTTATTGGCTTTTTTTATTGCATTTTTGATTTTTTCTGGGTTGTATTCTACAATTGTTCCATCTCTTTTTATTATTTTCATTTTTCATTTCCTCCTCTTCGTGATGGAATGAATTATAACACTAAAAGAAAAATAAACTGTTGCAATTGCAACAGTTTTATGGGTAAATTTTTATAATTATTTAGTCTGTAAGGTTAAAAGTATTGTTACATTTACATTACAGAAATATTACAAATTTTATTTTTCTTAATAAAAAATTTAAGTTTTATTCATTTTTTCTTAAAGCCTTAATTTTACTTTATTATTATAATACAAATAAAGAAAAAAGAAAAGGAGCTAAAAATGAAAAAACGTAAAAAATTTAATATAAAAAAATTATTATTAATTATAATAATACTAATTGGAATTATTTATTTTAAAAACTTTTATAAAAGCAATTCTTTTATATCAGAAAAAAATTCAAATGATTATGATGTAATAAAACTTGATAAAAATGAAAATTATAAAGGGATTGGTCAAAAAACAGTTGATGGTAAGGACGGTTATTTTACTACTTTTACAACAGTTGATGTAAATCAAAAAACATATAAAGAATATAAACAAAATGGCTCATCTTCTTGGGCTAGTCATAGATATTGGGGTGGCACAATGGAAGAAAATGGTTGTGGAATAACTGCTATTTCAATTATCCTTAGTGGCTATAATAAAAATTATTCTCCTGAGAAACTAAGAAAAAAATATTATCCTATTCTTAATAATGATAAAATTTCTAAGGAATTGTCTGATACTTTTGGCATTAAAAATACTGATTTTTATTATGATAGTTCTCATCTTTCTAAAGATACTTTTGTAAAACATTTGAAAACTAATAGACCTATTTTAATTTGTGTTTGGAATAAACCTAATAACAATCGTTGGACAACCGCTTCTCATTATATGGCATTACTTGCAACTGATGAGAATTTAGTTTATGTTTCTAATCCAAACGGTCTTGAAAATTCTAGTAAAAGTTCTGGTTGGTATAGTTTTGATGAAGTTTTACCTTGGGTTGCCAAGGCTTTGTTTGTTGAAAATAATTAATTTTAGGGTATCAATATAAGCTGACACCCTTTGCCCCGTTTTTAGTTTATACGTTACTTAGAATTGAGTCTTTCAACTAATTCTTTAAGACAAACGCATGGCATACTTCCTTTGCAGTTTACTACGTTTGTATCTCCGAGAATAATTTTACTCGGAGCTTCTAATCCAAGATGCTTTTCAAGACGACTTCTACTTTCTGTAGAGTCATCCATACGATACATATAAATTACAGCTTCTTCACAAAACGCTCTCACTCTTTGAGGCAATTTTATTGCTTCCGATTCTGTTTTTATGCCATCACCATATACGTACCTTACTTTAACATCACTAATACCCACAATTTTGGCGGTCTTATAAAGTGCATCCAATGCTGTCCAAAGCTGGTATAGTGTTTCATCTGTTAAGTCTGTCATTTTACGCTGTATACAGTCAAATGGTATCTGCATAAGAATTGGTCCATTTGTCATCTTTCCAGCTGTCGATTTCTTTAAGTATCTTCCAGCTATCTGTCTTAATGAAATGCACTTCATTGCTTCTCTTCTATCCTCGAAGATGTCAGTATCTCCTAAAATAGTTTCCATCTGGCTATTCAATCCAAACTTTTCTCTAAGAATTCTAATGTGCGGATTTTCTACTCGATAACTTCCATTGCTCAAATCGTCTTTTCCGATTCTATACATATGGATAATCGAAAACAGACAGAAGGCCAGCATTCTTTCTGGAATCTCATTTCCTTTCATTGTAACTTTATGGATTTTCTTGTTGTAATACCATATTGTTGTATTACTCAACCCAACTGTAACAATGCTTTTATAAAGATTTTCGATTTTCTTCCAAAGTGCCCAGAGTTCTACATTTTCGTTTTTCATAACTATTAAATTATAAAGTCTCTGAACATACACTTCGCTATAATGATACTCCAGCTGTTTTCCTCCAATGTACTTTTCGAGCATTTCCATATTTGATACACTAGATACAGTTAACTGTCCTTTGAGACCTAATCGATATCCAATAGTCGTATCCAATGAAATGCCACCAAAATGATTTTCCAATCTTCCAATACTTGTTGGACTATCATTCATATGCAGTTGGTTCATCATAAAATATGCTGCAACTGCTCTTATTCTCTTTGAGCTTTCTAACCCTATTTTTTCCTCTTCCGAAAAGTCGTTTTTTAAATATGTTGTAACAACATTTTCTATTCCGACTAACTTTATAGCATTATAAAGCTGCTCTGCTTCTTTGGCAATATCCCAAATATTAACGTCCGCCCGGTATTCTACCGCAACCTTTCTTAATTCATTCACGTTTACCTTTATCATGTTATTTTCTCCTTTTTTATTATAAAAATCCAACGGGGCACTGCAAACAAATATTATTTTGCAATACCCCAATTATATCACTTTATGTTAATCGAATCAATTATTTTCCAAATTTATTCAATTTTTCTTTAATCTCTTCCCTATGAACCATTTTTAAAACTTCATCTGCTAAGATTTTGCATTCACTATAATCCAGACTTCTAACTAGCTTTCTACTTTCCAAAATCTTATTAGCATTCATAGAAAAATCATCTAAGCCCATACCTACAAGCAAAGGAATATATAAACTATCTCCTGCCGCTTCCCCGCACATACCACAAATGATTCCATTATTATGAGCTGAATCAATAACATATTTAATAAGCCTAATAACTGCTGGATGAAAATGTGTGTAAAGACTTGCTACTTTCTCATTTCCTCTTTCAACAGCTAAGGTATATTGAATTAAATCATTAGTTCCAATACTAAAGAAATCACATTCTTTAGCAAGTTCATCTGCCATTATTGCAGCTGAAGGAATTTCTATCATAATACCTATTTTTATATTTTCATTAAATAAAATATTTTTTTCTCGTAATTCTTTTTTTACATCTTCCACAACTTTTTTTGCATCAACTAGTTCCTTAACAGAAGCTATCATTGGAAACATTATTGCCAAATTGCCATAGTAACTAGCTCTTAAAATTGCTCTTAACTGAACCTTAAATAATGCAATATTATCTAGGTAAATCCTTATTGCTCTATATCCTAAAAATGGATTTTCCTCTTGTGGAAGTTTCATATATTTCAAATTTTTATCTCCACCAATATCTAAAGTTCTTACTACTATTTTTTTATTAGGCATACTTTCAGCAACTTTTTTATAAGCTTCAAATTGTTCATTTTCTGTTGGAAAATCATCAGAATTCATATACAAAAACTCACTTCTAAAAAGTCCCACACCTTCTGCTGTATTTTCTGTTACAATATTAATATCGCTCACATCTCCAATATTTGCCATAAGTTCAACTTGGTGTCCATCTTTTGTAATTGAAGGCTTGTTTTTATATTCTTCTAATTCTTTTTTTATGTCATCAGATTTTTCTTTTATTTCAATGAGATTTTTTTCTTCTTCTTTTGAAGGATTTATAAATATTTCTCCTGTTTTACCATTTATGGCTATTACATCTTCTTCATTTATTAAATTAGTAACATTTTTAATTCCCACAATCGCAGGTATTCTGTGAGTTCTTGCCATAATAGCTGTATGTGAGTTTTCTCCTCCAATTTCTGTTATAATTCCTTCTATATTTTTTAAATCTAATTTTGCTGTATTTGATGTTGAAAGTTCTTTTGCAACCAAAATTGTATGAATCGGTAAATTTGACAAATTTATTTCTTTTATATTTAAAATTTTAGATAAAACTTTTCTTTTCATATCTGCAATATCTCTACTTCTAGCTGCCATATAAGGGTCATCCATTTGCTCAAATATTTGAATAATTTTATTAAAACCAACATCTGCTCCATAATCTGCATTACACTTTTCTTGTTCAATAATTTTTATTGTTTCTTGAACTAATGTATCATCTTGTAAAATTGCCAAATATGCTTCCATTATATCTTTTTCTGTTCCATTTAAAGTACTTATTAAATTTTTGGTTTCATCTTTTACACTTTGGATTGCATCTAAAAAAATCTTTTTTTCTTGTTCTATATCATCTGTTCTAATTTTTTCTGGCTTAATATCCTCATTATTTAATATGATGGCTTTTCCTATTCCAATTCCATCAGAAATTCCCATTCCCTTTAGCATATTTTTTTAGCTCCTTATTTATCAATTTGACTTTTAATTACTGTCATTAAACCTTTTAATGCTTCTTTTTCGTCCTCGCCATCACATATTATCTCCATTTCAGATTTAGATTTTATTCCTGCTGCCATAATCATAAGTGGAGATTTAGCATTTAGCGTTTTTCCATTTACAACAAATTTTATATCACTTTTATATTTCATAGCCTCTTTTGAAATTTCTGTTGCAGGTCTTGCATGAAGTCCTGTTTCATTTTCTATTATAATTGTATCTTTTATCAAAATATTCAACTCCTTACTATTTTTTGATTAACCATAAAGTGCTTTCTATTCCCACACATTTTTCTTAAGAGCCGTCATAATCGCCATAGAAACTACAGAACCCACAACCAAAGAAACCAAATACCAACCCCAATTACCAATAAGAGGAAGTACAAATATTCCGCCATGAGGAGCCATTAAAGTACAATTAAATGCCATAGACATTGCTCCAGATACCGCGGACCCTACCACACATGATGGTAAAACTCTAAGTGGGTCAGCAGATGCAAATGGTATTGCTCCTTCTGATATAAATGATAATCCCATAACATAATTTAAAAGTCCTGCTTGTCTTTCTTTTTTAGGAAGTTTTTTAGGGAAAAATGTTGCAATTAATGCAATTGCAAGTGGTGCAATCATTCCTCCTATCATAACGGCTGCCATTATCTCATAATGACCTTCTGCAAGCATACCTGTACCAAATGTATATGCTGCTTTGTTTACAGGTCCTCCAAGGTCAACAGACATCATACCAGCAAGTATCGCTCCTAAAATAATTTTATTTACACCACTTAGTGAAAATAAGAAATTGTTTAATCCTGTATTTATCGCCGAAACAAATGGGTTTATTAATAACATAATAATTCCTATTAAAAGCACACCTGCAACAGGATAAATTAAAATTGTTCTAATTCCTTCTAAGCTTTTGGGCATAAAACTAAATATTTTTTTTAAAAGCAAAATTACATATCCACCTATAAAACCTGCAAGAAGAGCGCCTAAGAAACCTGAGCTTACTAGGACTTCATCCGGATTGCTAAATGATGTAAATGTTGTTCCAGCTTTAGCAATTGCTCCACCAACAAAACCTACAACTAGTCCCGGCCTATCACCTATACTCATAGCAATATAACCTGATAAAATTAGTAGCATAAAATCAAATGCCATACCTCCAATTGTTTTGAAAAACGCTGCAATTGGTGTATTCATACCAAAGTTGGCGGGATTTATTGAATAATCATCTAGTAAAAATGCAATAGCAATTAAAATACCTCCACCTACAACAAATGGTAACATATGCGTAACACCACTCATTAGATGTTTATAGATATTTTTTCCACCTTTATTTGAATTAGCATTTTCTCCATTTCCATCCCCTTCTGAACCTGTACCGTGATAAATAGGTATGTCATCATTTAAGGCCTTTTCTATCAACTCTTTTGGTCTACGAATTCCATCTGTAACACCTGTTCTTAAAACTTTTTTGCCATTAAATCTAGATAAATCTACATTTACATCTGCCGCAATTATAATTGCTTTTGCCCTTTTTATTTCTTCATCTGTCAAAACATTTTGTGCACCAGACTGACCTTGAGTTTCTACTTTTATTAAATGACCCATTTCTTTTCCAGCATTTTCTAAGCCTTCGGCCGCCATATAAGTATGAGCTATACCCGTTGGACACCCTGTAATTCCAAGTAATTCATAGCCATTATTTTGATTTTCATTTTTATTTAATTTTGCATTTTCTGCATTATCTATTATTTTTAAAAATTCATCTTTTGATTTTGCATTTAATAGATTTTCTCTAAAACTTGCATCCATTAGTAAAGTTGATAATCTACTTAAAACATCTAAATGAATATTATCTTTTGTATCTGGTGCAGCTATTAGAAACAATAAATTAACCTTGTTTCCATCCAAAGCGTCAAAATCCGCACCATTTGGAATCACCATTGCTGCAAGTCCAGGTTTAGTTATGCATTCACCTTTACCGTGTGGAATCGCTATTCCTTCTCCAATTCCAGTTGAACCTTCTTTCTCTCTCTTTAGAACAAGATTTTCATATTTTTCTAAATCTTTTATGTTTCCGTTTTGTGCCATTAATTCGGTTGCTTTTCTTATTAGCTCTTTTTTGGTTGATATGTGAACATTTAAGTCAATGGCATCTTTATTTATTAAGTCTGTTATTTTCATTTTTTGAGATATCTCCTTTCTTTTTTTGTATTGGGGACGGTTCCTTTTGTGAAAAATGTCCCATTGGGACCGGTTCTTTTTGGGACATTTTGTAAAAGGAACCGTCCCAATTTCAAAAAGTTCGATATTTTTATTTTAACTAAAAGCTGTTAAAATATTCATTAATTTCATCTTTTGTCCCCAAAAACACATTGTTTACAGTAGCAGATGCTGATGCAATTCCTAATTTTAAGGCATCTTCGTGATTTTTGTAATTTAAATATCCAGCTAAATAACCCGCAACCATAGAGTCTCCGGCTCCAACTGTATTTATTACATTTTTATTTGAAATAGCAGCTTTTTTGTATGATTTCCCATTTTCATCTAAAAGGATTGAGCCTTTCTCGCCCATAGATACAAGCACATTTTGTGCTCCTTTTTGTTGAAGTTTTTTAGCATATTCTATTGCTTGGTCTTGATTTAAAATTTGAACATTAAATATTTCTCCTAATTCGTGATGATTTGGTTTTATTAAAAATGGCCTATATTTTAATGTATTTAACAGTAACTTTTTTGTTGAATCTACAACTATTTTTACATTTTTATCTTTTATTTTTTCACATATTTCCTCATAAATATCCTCTTTTATTCCTTTTGGTATACTTCCTGATAGAACTAAAATATCGTTTTCCTTTAGATTACTTAATTTTTGATATAATTTTTCAATTGATTTATTATCTACTAATGGTCCTTTAGAATTTATTGCAGTTTCTTTTTCATCTTCTAAAATTTTCACATTTATTCTTGAATGTCCTTCTTCTAGATTTATAAAATCTGTTTGAATTTTTTCTTTTTCTACAAGTTTTTGAATTTCTTTGCCTGTAAATCCTGAAATAAAGCCTAAAGTTACAGATTCTACATTTAATCTTTTTAGTATTATTGATACATTTATTCCTTTTCCTCCTGGAAGGATGTATTCCGATTCAGATGTATTAATTTCGTTTGGTACTAGCTCTTTTAATTTTATTATATAATCTAAAGCTGGGTTTAGAGTTATTGTGTATATCATTTTACATTCTCCTTTGATTTAATTTTTTCCAAAGTTTAAATAAATATACATTTTTTCTGATTGGGGACGGTTCTTTTTCCGAAAAAGAACCGTCCCCAATCAGAAAAAGGAAGAGTATAAAATTTCACTCTTCCTTTTTCTTTCTACTATTAAATTATTTTTTTCTTCACTTTTTCAAGTGCTTTTTTTCTAGCCCCGATTTCATTTTTTTCTTCATCAGAAAGCTCCGCTAAAGTTTTTCCATTTGGTAATTCAAAAATCTCGTCGAAGCCAAAACCGTTTTCTCCTCGCGGTTCTAATGCAACCGTTCCATCCACGCTATGTATACCTGTATGACTATTTCCTTCTTTGTCCACAATAGCAATAGCTGTTACCCAATGAATGGTTCTCTGCTCTTTGGGAATTCCCTGCATTTTTTCGATAATGGCAAGATTTTTTTCTTTGTCAGTACCATCCATCCATCTAGCAGTTCTCACTCCAGGCCATCCATTGAAACAATCAATCATAATGCCTGAATCATCACCAAGACAAATTTCTCCTGAAACTTCGGCAATTGATTTTGCTTTTTTTAACGCATTTCCTTCAAAAGTTTTTGCATCTTCTTCAATATCAATGTCAAAGCCTGCTTCTTTGTTTGAAATTATTTCATATTCAGAAAAAATTTCTTTGATTTCTTTGAGTTTGCCCTTATTCCCTGTTGCAACAATAATTTTCATAGTGTTTCCTCCTGTTTTTATGTTTATTAACATGTGACTTTATTAGTATATCATTTGTTTGAGTTTATGTCAACTTTTCGTATTGGGGACGGTTCTTTTCGTGAAAAGAACCGTCCCCAATACGAAATTTTATATTTTAACTCTATTAACCCACTTATTAAATTCAGCGCCCAAAAACACCGTATAAAAACACGAATAAGTCCACATCATTATAAGCATTAAAGTAGTCAAGCTTCCATAAGTCCAAGAAAATCCTTTAAAAATATATAAGTACTTTGAAAAGACAAAAGAAACCACATTAAGAGCAATAGCACCAAAAATAGCTCCCCATAATTGACTCTTAAAGCTTACTTTGTGTTTTGGCATAAACTTATATAAAAGCAAAAACACAATAAATGTTGCAAAAATAAATAATAATTCTGTAAATATGGATGAAACTATATTAAAATTTTCAAATCCTCCAAAATGTTCTTGTATTATATTTTTTAAGCTGTCGCCAAACACAAGCATTGTAAGCCCTGCAACAATTAAAATGATAAATAAAACAGTTTCTAACAATACATTTAGTCTTAAATATATATATGAACTTTGCTTTTTGTCATTTGTTTTGTAAACTACTTGTAATCCTTTTGTTAATGCAAACAGTCCTTTTCCAGCTGCCCAAATTGTAAATATAATTGATATTGAAACTGTACCAATCGATTTTGAATATACTTCCTGAACAATATTTAAAACAAATTCATTCATACCTGATGGGATAATTTTAGAAATTGCTTCAAATAGCGTTTGTGGCTGAATATTTGTATACTGAATTAAAGTGATAAGTAAAATAATAAATGGTATAAAAGATAATATTGTATAATACGCACACTGGGCCGAGCATTCTCCAATTCGGTCAACTTTGATATTGTACAATAGTTTTGCAATCTCTTTATACCATTTCTTTATTTTTTCCATTTTGACATCCTCCGAAAACTTACTTCTTCCAATTCACCAATTTTTGCTCGGTTCTGGTTGGGTACATTTTGGTTTTGCCACCCTTGTGTGTCGCAACTTTCGGATTAAATAAAAGATATGAAAGTTGCTCCAATCGCACTCACTAGCGTTCGTTTGGTCGCTTACGCGGGTGCCCAAACCAAAATGTATCCAACCAGAACCGAGCAAAAACGGCTCAAAACTAAGATTAACTTAGTTTACTTACATTATTTAAAAACATTATACTTTCTATTACATCAAGTACCGAATATATTACTACAACTACTCCCAATGTTACAATAACAGCTCCTGAATTGCAAATAATAAATATTCCACATATTGCCATTATTAAAGCAATTACTAAACTATATATCCAAACATTTGACTCGATTGCTTTTAATTTTATAGATAAGTTAATTCGAAGAATTGCACTATAAACAATCCATAAACCTATAAGTATTCTAAAAATTGCTCCTATTTGTGTACTATAGCAAATTGTTACAATTCCAAGTACTATTGCTATAACTCCATAAGCTATATCATAATTGTAAAAATCGTATTTTCCTCTATTTTCAAAGTAATTGATGATTTTATATAAACCAACTAGCCCAAACATTACTCCTAAAATGATTGCAATAAATTTTATTGTTCCTTCTGGATTTGCAATTAAAATTGCTCCAAGTATTGCAAATATTATTGATGTGACAAGTGATGTAACTCCTGTTTTCTTTAAAACTTTTTCTAAATATTCCATTTTTTATTTCCTCCTTTGAATATTTATTTTTCTAAATTTTACCTTAAAAATATTTTTAAGTCAAGCAAATTATTTTAAATTATCTACTTTTAAAACATACTTATAAGAACCGCTATTTTTAGCCAAATCCATCAATTTTTCGACTCTATTTTGAGCTCCTTTAACATCACCATTTACAAAGTTATAAATAGTATTAATACCGTCATTATCAAATTGTTTCATTCCATCTGATAAAGTTGATGCACCATCAGATAATGTTTTAGCTGCATCATTTAACTGACTACTGCTACTCTTTATAGTTTCACTATTAGAATTTAAAGTATCAATTCCGCTCTTTAATTCTTTAGCTCCACTAAACAATGTACTTGTTCCATCACTTAGGCTCTTAGCCCCACTTGATAATGTATTTGATCCACTTTCTAATTTATCTAATCCTGCTTGTAATTCTGGTGAACCACTAACCAACTGGTTAATTCCCGATGTTACTTTGCTTGATACTCCTTTTAAGGTTTGTAAAGATGTTTTAAGAGTATTTAATCCTGTTAAAACCCCAGTTGTTTCAGCTTCCATAGTTTTATTATATGCTGCTCTTTCAGTAGCTGTATTTTTTCCCAATGTAGTAATTTGTTCATCTAATTTAGCAATTTCTGTTTGTAATTCTGTTTTTGTTTCGCCATCTTCCATAGTGCTTACTGTTGTTTCTAAAGCTTTTTTAGTATTTTTTAAACTTTCAACTGAAGTTTCTGTAGCTGTTCCTAATTTTGTCAAAGTTTTAGCTGTTTCAGAATCTTTAGATGTAGATGCTGTTAAAGTTTCGATATTGTTTTCAACAGCTGTTTCCATCTTAGAAATTCCACCATCTATTGCATCTGCTCCTGTTTTTATGCTTCCAATTGCTGAAATTATAGTAGATAAGTTGCTTTTTAATTCATTTATTCCACTTGATAAATTTGAACTTCCTTCTGCTATTTTTTTAGTGTTTTCATTTACAGAAGATATTCCATCATTTATTTTAGAATAATTTGTGCTTACTGTATTTACGCCATTTGTGTAGCTAGCAACACCTGTGTTAAATTCGCCCATTTTTTCTGAATAAGTATTTGCTCCATCTTTTAAGGTTTTACTTCCGCTTACTAACTGGTTACTTGCATCTTTTAGAGTTTTACTTTGTTCATATAAATCATCAAACTCATCTAAAATGTCCAAATCATTGTCAAATACATTTGATTCAATGTACATATACATATTTCCTAATTCAAAATCTTTGGTATCTGCTTCTATTACAACATTTTCTGGAATGTCTATTTCATCAATATCCAAACTTTCTTGCATACCTGGCATACTAATTCCAAGAACAACTGAATTTGAGCCGTTATCTATTATTTTTCCACTAGATATTGTAACATTTGAAAATTTTTCATTATCCAAAATAGTGCCACAAGCTACGATATAAGGCGTATACATTGTAACTTGTTTGCCATCAATTGTCTCTATTTTCTTATCTTTATTAGTAAAATTAATTTCAATTTTAACCTTTCCAGATTTTCCTTTTAAATCATCAATAGAAATTTCATTTCCATCCAAATAATATTTAATAGATGTATCTATTGGCATATCTTCATTTTTCTCTTCTCCGTTTGAAGTTTCTTTGTAAACAACTCCTATATTATTTGCCTTGCAATACATTGTGTCTTTTTCATTGATTGCATAAATTGGCAATGTGTATAATCCACACATTGTAACCGTACTTGCTATACAAATAGCTTTTTTTACTCCATTATTCATAATTAATTATCTCCTTTCAATTGTGCCTCATTGTGCCCCATTGGGACCGGTTCTTTTTGTGCCAATTGACACAAAAAGAACCGGTCCATTTGTGTCATTTTACTTCTTTCATCCCAATTGTTGTCTTACATATAATTTTATCAAACATCATCAAAAATGTTGGAAGTGCTAATATTACACTTATCATACTTACAACTGCTCCTCTTGAAATAAGGATACATAGTGAACTTATCATTTCAATTTGAGAGTAAACACCCACTCCAAATGTTGCTCCAAAGAAGCATAAACCACTTACAACTATTGAACTTATTGATGTTCCAAGTGCGTAGTCCATAGCATCTTTCTTGCTTAAGCCTTCTTTTCTCTTTTGAATATATTTATTTGTTATTAAAATTGCATAATCTATTGTTGCACCAAGTTGGATTGTTCCTATTACTATTGATGCCACAAATGGTACTTGATGTCCCATATATGCTGGTATTCCCATATTTATAAATATTGCAAATTCTATTACTATTATTAATATAACTGGTAGTGAGATAGATTGTAATACTATAAACATTAATGCAAATATTACTAAAATTGAAAATGTATTTACACTATTGAAATCGTGGTTTGCAATTTCAACTAGATCTTTCATAAGTGGACCCTCTCCAGCCATTAAGCCATTTTCGTCATAAGTTTTTATTATGTTATTTACCTCAGCAATTTGATTATTTAACTCATCTGTTGCATTTTCGTATTTTGAACTTATTATTATCATTTGATATTTATCACTTGTAAATAATTTTAATATACTTTCTGGTAAAAATTCAGCTGGCATATTTAGCTTATCTGTTATTTTTGAATAACTTAAACTCATTTTTATTCCATCTAAATTATCAATTTTCTCAAGCATTTCTGCAACTTTATCATCTGGTATATTTTTGTCTATTAATACAAGTTCTGTTGAAACCATATCAAAATCATTTGCTAAGGTATCATTTGCTTGAACACTTGGTAATGTCTTTGGAAGTCCACTCATTAAGTTATAATAACTTTCTGTATGAGTATAACCATAAATTGCAAATGGTAAAATCACAACAAATGCTACTGCAATAGCTTTAGAATGATTTATTACGAAGTTTTTCACTCCTGTAAATTTAGGTAAAATATCTTTATGTGCTGTTTTTGTTATTAATTTATCGAAAACTAATATTAAGCTTGGTAAGATTGTTACTGTAGAAATTACACCTAATGCAACACCTTTTGCCATAACTAAACCTATATCTTTTCCAAGTGTTAAGCTCATTGTGCATAATGCTAAGAATCCTGCTATTGTTGTAAGTGAGCTTCCTACAACAGATTTTAAGGTATCAGCTATTGCTAGTGCCATTGCCTTATCGTTATTACTTTCTGTTTCTTTTTGATGTTTGTAACTATGGTATAAGAAAATTCCAAAGTCCATTGTTACACCTAGCTGTAGCACTGCACTTATTGCTTTTGTTATATATGATATTTCATGAAATATGACATTTGTTCCCATATTATATAATACTGAAATTCCAATATTTCCTAATAATATAAATGGCATTGCATACGAATCTAATGCAACTCCTAGGATTATCGCACATAGTATTACTGCAATTATTACATATATTATTACTTCTGAGTTACATATATCTTTTATGTCTAAGTTTGTTGCAGACATTCCACTGATTTTGCAGTTCTCATCAGTTATGTCTCTTAATGTCTGAATTGCATCTAATGTTCTATCTTCTGCAATTCCATCTTCAAATATAACTAAAACTGCTGTTGTTCCATCTTCTTTGTAGATTTTGTTTAATACATCATCTGGTAACATATCTACCGGAATTTGACTTCCTGTTACATCTGTTATTCCAATTACGTCTTTTACAGAATCTATCTCTCTAAACCTATTTTCCAGATTGATTAGATTCTTTTGCGGTATATCTTTTACGAGTACTATTGAAAATGATCCCATATTAAAATCATTTGATAGGATTTTTTCACCTTTTACTGTTTCGATGTTACTTGGTAAATATGATAATATGTCATAATTTACTCTTGTTGCCATCATTCCATATATTGATGGTATACATAGTAATACTGCTATTATTAGTATCGCTATCTTGTGTTTACATATAAATTCACCAAATTTTTTCATACTTTTTTCTTCCTTTCTGCCCCATTAGGGTCGGTTCTTTTTGGTCCCATTTGTTCTTTTGTTCTTTTGGGCCCGGTTCTTTTAAGAACGTTTTGACTGCTAGTCACTTTTAACTTTAATCATTGTAGCACTTTTGTGACCATCAGTCAATATTTTTCGTTGAAATTATTGACTATTTTTTCTTTTTGTGGGATAATAAGTTACATAATACAGAAATAATATATGAAAAGAATTGAGGTATATGCTTATGAAAAAATCGGAAGAAAATAAGAAAATAAAGGAGGAAACACTTCTTAGCTCTGCTTTTAACCTATTTACTAAAAAGGGATTTAAAGAAACTTCTATACAAGATATAGCCGAAAGTGCTGGGGTTGGTAAAGGTACTTTTTATTTATATTTTAAGGATAAATATGACATTCAAAATAAATTAATTGAAAAAAAATCTCGGAAAGCTTTTTGCTGATGCAATAAAGGCTTTAAGGAAAACGGAAATTTCAAATTTTGAGGACCAAATTATTTTTATTATTGAACATATTATTGATGCTTTAAATAAAAACCATTTGCTTCTTAAGTTTATTTCTAAAAATTTATCTTTAGGAATTTATAACCAAGCTATGAATAAAATAGCTGATTTACCTTATGATGATGGTTCTATTTTTAGTATTTTTATGAATGGTGTTGAGAAAAATAATATTAAACTTAAATGTCCTGAGGCTACTTTGTTTATGATTATTGAACTTGCAAGTTCTACTTCTTTTAATTCGATTTTGTATAATATGCCTTTGCCTATTGAGGAGTTTAAACCTATTTTGTTTGAGGAGATTAGAAAGCTTCTGAAATAAAAATATAACCAAGACTTAAAAAATAAGAAAATAGCAATGTTTTTACTATTTTCTTATTTATTTTTTATTAATCCTCATCATTTTCAATTTTCTCAATATCTTTTATGTGTAATTCAATATCTTCTGTTCTCGGTAATTGAGATTGTAAATATTCAGGCATATCTTCTAGTAGTTTATATTCAATAACTCCAATAGGTTTATTTATATCTTTTAAAGCATATTCTGCTGTAAAATTATCTTTTCCTTTACATAGTAATAATCCAATAGTTGCATTATCATCTTTATCTTTTACCAAATCATCTACTGCTGATAAATAAAAATTTAGTTGCCCTGCATCGGTTGGCTCAAATTCTCTTGCTTTCAATTCAACTACTATATAACATTTTAATTTTAAATGATAAAAAAGTAAATCTATAAAGTACTCTTTTCCTCCAACCTCTAATTTATACTCACTTCCAACAAATGCAAATCCTTTTCCTAACTCTATTAAAACATCTTTTATTTTATTTATCATTGCATTTTCTATCTCTAGCTCTTTAACTTTTCCTTTTATAGAAATAAAATCAAATAAGTATGGATCTTTCATAGTTTGAATAGCTAAATCACTTTGTACACTAGGTAATGTTAAATCAAAATTTGTTGTTTTTTCCGCTAAAGCTTGTCTTTCATAAACCTTTCCATCAATTTGCATTTTTAACATATTTGAAGACCAACCTTTTTGTACAATTTCTTTTATGTACCATTTTCTTTCTTCAATATCATTTATTTTATCCATTAAAATAATATTGTGATACCATGTAATTTGTGCAAGAAACTCTTACACAAATTCAAAATCCGGATATTCTTCTGCAAATTTCCTCATATACTTTAAATTTCTTACTGAGAATCCCTTTATTTCAGGGAACTCCATTTTTAAATCAATTGATAAATTTTACATAGTTATATTAGGATTATTAGTTACTGCAATAATTTCTGCCAATTTTAAACACTTCCCTGTTAGTCTAAGACTCTCCCCATCCGAAGTAACAGCTTTGTAAAATATATAATAACAATCAGATTCATCTACAGATACATTGCCTGTTAAATTTGCATTTATTTCTAAAGTTCCTCTTAAATTTGAACATTCGTAAAAAGTTCTATTCATATTTATTACGCTACTAGGTATTTCTCCTGTATTCATAAGATTGGTACAATTCATAAACGTCCTAGACATATCTTGAACATTTTTCGGAATTTTATAACAACTTTTTATATTTGAACATCCATTAAAAGTTGAAGACATATCAATTACAGTATCCGGTAAATTTGGACTATCTTCTATGCTTGTACACTCGTAGAAACATCTAGATATATCCACAACTCCATTTGGGATATCACTAACAACACTTAAATTAGTGCAAGCTCTAAAAGTATACCTCATCGATTTAGCTGTTTCAGGTAATTTAGGCATAACTTTTAAATCAGCACAATTATAAAATAGCCACTTCAAATCAGTAACAGCTTGAAACGTACTTCCATTATCACTGCTTATATATTGAGGAATTGTACCTGAAATCTTTCCTTCTTCTGAAAAATCTCCTTTATATCCAGATGTAACTCCAGCACTTGCTTCTGTATTTAAATTTGTTTCTGTGTTTAAACCATATGTTCCATCATCTAATTTAGTATATTCCCATAAATCCATATTAACTGCTTTACCATTGGTTCCTATACCAATTACGCCATTATTTCGCTCTTCTTTTTGTTCATCAGGTGCTTTTGCATTAGCTTTAGCAGATTCCCAATCAACTCCTAAATAATTGCTCATCTCATCTTCATAACTTAACATCGTGTTTTGTTCTTCTTTTTGCGCTTGATCTGTCTTCTCCTTTGCCTCTGACGCTCTATTCAATATTCCATTTTGACCTGTTAGCATAGAGATACTAACTCCTGCTAATATTAAAAGTACAATTATTGTTATAACAAGAGCTATCAAAGTAATTCCCGTATTTTCCTCATATTTTCTCATATCAAATTTCTCCTCTCAATCTCATACATAATTTACTATGTACACATTTTACTACACAAGTTGATTTCATTCAACACACATCACACAAATGTAAAGAAAATGTAATATTTTCGTAACAGATACGAAACAATATCTTTTAAGAAAAAAATAAATACCTAAATTAGTATAACCTAATCCAAGTATTATATCCCAAATCATATTAAATTACATAAGCAAAAACGCTATACATAATCAAAGCCAAAGGCTTACCTAAAATAACTATAGCCAAAAACTTCTTAAAAGAAATATTACTTAATCCCGAAATATAGCATAAAAGATCATCTGGAAGTCCTGGCAAAAAAATGCCCCAAAAGAAAACCTTTTCAAAAGTGTTTGTTCTTATATATCCCAAATATTTATCAACCTGCTCTTTCTTAAACAAGCTATTTATAAGTCGCAAACCATATATTTTAGATAAATAATATGCTGCAATAGATCCTATTACCAATCCAATTTCATTATAAATAAAGCCACCTACTGGTCCAAATGCAAGAACACCTGCTAAACAACTTGCTCCTCCTGGTATTACAGGAAAAATCACTTGTATAATTTGAATAAATATAAAAAACGTTGGTGCAAAAACTCCAAATTTTTTCATATAATCAATCAAAATATTTTTATCTTTAAATATTCCAAGCTTTATTCCATAAATAATAAAAATTACAATTAATACAGTCATAATAATTGTAACTATATTAAACAAATTCCTCAACCATTTTTTTCTTTTCATTTATCAATTCCCTACTTTTTAATGTGTTATCTTTTTTTCCTCCATTTAGTACTCCACTATATACGTTAAGCACTCTTTGAGCATAAGTATTAGAGCTATATTCTTCCGCTTTTTTTCTAATTTCTGCTTTGTATTCTTTTCTTAGTTCCTCATCTGCCGAAAATGTTATAAGCCTGTTTATATATTCTTTCTGATTATTAAATAAACTCTTCTTAGGAAGCATATCAATAAAAGCCATATCATTTATACAAATTGGAACAACTCCTGCTGCCATTGCCTCTATTACTGTTAGCCCTTGTGTTTCTGAATTTGATGCCGTAACAAATGCATCTGCACATTGATAGTAATATTGTATTTTATCCTGTTCAATCTTTCCCGTAAATATTACTTTATCAAATATATTTAGTTTTCTAGTTATATTTATATAATTTTCTTTGTCTGGGCCATCACCTACTATTAATAGTTTTATATTATTGATTCTTTTTTCTATTAATTTTTGTTGTGCATTTAGTAAAAATTCTATATTTTTTTCCTGTGCTAGCCTTCCTACAAATATAATTGTGAAATCATCTTTAGTAATCCCGTATTTTTCTTTTATTTGTTCAACTTTGTCCTGTTCTACATTTTCCTCAAAAAATCTTTCTATGTCTATTCCACTCGGAATTACACTTACATTTTTTGTTATCATATATTTTTCTTTAAATAGTTTGTATATTTTCTCTGTTGGTACAATTGTTTCTTTTGCTGTTTTCACACAATATACTTTTGTTAAGTCTTTTACTATTTTTTTACTTAATTTATCGAAATGATTATGTGTAATGTAATGTGTATAATCTTCATATAATGTATGATATGTATGGACTAGAGGTATTTTGAATTTTTTTGCTAATATTCTTGCAAATATTCCTACTCCAAATTCTGTGTGTGAATGTATTACATCTAATTTCCATTTTTTAATTGTTTTTACAGTTGATATTGGATATATTTCACTTAGTCTGTAATCATATATTCCTATTGGTATTCCTGGTATTCTTAATATTTTTTCTTTTTCATCATATTCGTGTTTTATTATGCTGTCATTTACTGTTACTATATAAACTGTGTGTCCTAGTTTTTTTAGTGCTTCTCTTAAGTTGTACACACTTGTTGCTACTCCATTTATGTATGGCGGATATGAATCTGTAAATAATCCTATATTCATATTTTATTTTTCCCCTTTGATTTTTTCGTTTTGTAGTGCTTTACAGCTTTGATATACATTTTTTAATTTCTCACCAATATTTTCACTTTTTCGTTCCTCAGCTATACTATAAGCCTCTTGAACCAAACTTGGTAACTCTCCACTAACAATTTCCTCTATTTTATTTTTAAACTCACTAACATTTCTTGCCATATAAACATTTTTTCCATTTTCAAGCCAACCATTAAAAACAGGTATATCCCTTACAACCATATTAGTTTTACAACTTGCCGCTTCTATAATTGTTATTCCCTCTGTTTCCTCATAAGTTGGTGCAATGTACACATCACATCCATTTAAAGCTTGGCAAATTGTCTCTTGTTCTACATAGCCTGCAAATGTTAGGTTATTTAGTTTTGTATTAACAGCTTTTCTAACGTTCTTTCTTGAGAAAATTAATGGACTATATCCAAACCATATAAATTTATATTTAGGCATTTGTTTTGCAAGCTCTACAAAATCTATTATTCCTTTTCTTTCAATATATAATCCTATTCCAACAATTATTTTATCTTCTTTTTTAAAATTATATTTTTTTCTAAATTCTCTACCTGCTTTTTCGTCGTGTCCGAAATTTTTTAATTCCACACCGTTTGATACTACATATATGTCATTTTTTATTCCATAGCTTTGTAATAGTTTCTTTGAGTATTCTGTTGGTGTAATTATTGCGTCTCCAAGTGTATAGCACTTTATAAGCCATTTTTTGAATAGTTTTGATACTTGATTTGAAAATATAAAGCTATTTCTAAAATCTTCTTCGGTGCTATGTGCGTGATATACTATTTTTTTGCCTTGCTTTTTTAGCTTTTTGGCTAGTCTATATGATTTTAAGCCGTAAAAATTTATATGTGCTATGTCGAAATCGTCTTTAGGATTTGTCGTGTATTCAATATTTACAGCTTTTAGAGCATTCATTTGATGTTTTATGGCTTTTCCTAGACCACTTTTGGATAATATTTTTTCATTTTCTGTATATAGTAGTACTTTCATTTTTTCCCCTTAAAAAAATCTTAACGAAGTTATTATAGCATAACTTTGTTAAGATTTCATTAATTATTTATTAATATTATATATAAATTTTTCCTCCCCCAACAACAATATCTCCAATATAAAATACTGCAGACTGTCCTGGAGTAATCGCTCTTTGAGGTTCATCAAACTTAACTTTAATTTTCTCCCCATCTTGTACAATTTTAGCTTTAGCTTGTCTTGCCGAATATCTAGTTTTAACCTCAACCTCAAGCCAATCCTCTATTTTATCAAATAACAATAAATTGATGTCCTTAACCTCTAACTCAGACTTATAAAGCTCCTTTTCCTCTCCAACAATAACCTCATTTTTTGCTCTGTTAAATCCAAGAACAAATAAAGGTACTTTATTAGAAATTCCAAGACCTTTTCTTTGTCCAATTGTGTAATTGTATAACCCTGTATGTCTTCCTAAAATCTCTCCCTTGGAATTTACAATATTTCCTTGTTTTGGCTTTATGTCAGAATTTATTTCTAAAAATTTCTTATAATTTCCATCTGGAATAAAACAAATATCTTCTGAATCTGGTTTATTTGCAACTTTTAGATTATTTTCTCTTGCAATTTTTCTTATCTCATCTTTGCTTTCAAAATCAGATAAAGGAAATACTATATGTTCTACTAAATCTTTTGGAATATTCCATAATACATAACTTTGGTCTTTTTTACCCGCATTTGATTTTTTTAATACTATCTTTTTGTATTCATCAGAATATTCTGTTTTAGCATAATGACCTGTTGCTATGTAATTACATCCCATTTCTTTGGCCTTTTCCCACATTAAGCCAAATTTCATATATTTGTTACATTCTATACAAGGATTTGGAGTTCTGCAATTTGCATAACAATCTATAAAATCATCAATTACATATTTTTTAAATTCTTCTTTATAATTAAAGATAAAATGTGGTACTCCTATTTGATTACATACATTTTTTGCATCTATGTAAGTATTTGTATTGCAACAACTGCTTCCTACAAATAATTCTAAGGTTGTTCCTATTACATCATATCCTTTTTCCTTTAAAAGTAGAGCAGAAACAGAGCTATCAACACCACCACTCATACCTAACAATACTTTTTTATTTTCCATATTATTTACAACAGCAATTAATGCTTCCTTTCCCATTTTCTTCATTTTTATTTAATATATCCTCAAGTGTATGCCACGCTAAAAGTGCACATTTTACTCTTGCTGGCATATTTGCTATATTTTTAAATGCTATAGCATCTTCTAATTTTTCTAGTTCTTCTTCGCTTTCCTGTTCTCTTTTTATCATTCCTATAAAAGTTTTTATTATATCTTGTGCTTCTTTTACAGTCTTTCCCTTTAAAGTATCTATCATTATTGAGGTTGAAGCTTGTGAAATTGCACAACCATGACCAGAAAAGGCCATATCTTCTATAATATCACCATCTAACTTTACTTCTAATGTAATTTCATCTCCACAATTTGGGTTATGTCCAATTTCCTCGTAACTTGCATCTTTTAATTTCTTTTTGTTATATGAGTTCATACTGTGTTCCATTATTAATTCATTATATATGCTATCTAGCTCCTCCATCTTTAACCTCTCTTTCAATTATATTTTTTTCAGTTATTTTTACTTCTGGTGTTAGGTTTAGGTCTACCTTCATACTCTCTCTAAATTTTTTCTCACTTTCCAGTCTCGCTTTTCTTGCTTGACCAATAGCTGTTTTTCTAGCTACTACATCATTCCAAAAATCTTGCCCAAATTCTTTTATACAGTTTTCCCTATGTTCAGGCAAAACTGTTCCCAAATTCTTTTTACAAAGTGTATTTTTAACAGAATTTAAAACTTGTTCTTCTGTTATATTTTCTCTTCCAACTTTATCTGCAACTTTCTTTACCTCTGCTGTAAACATAGTATGATTTAATTCTATTCCTTTATTATTATAGTATCTAGAAATATCAGATAAAGTCACCATTTTTCCTCTGAATGGATATTGATGTGTTCCTCTTCTCACGTTTTATTTTCCTCCTATATATTTTTTAAACATATTATATGCTTTATTTAATCCTTTTATAAGTCTATCCACATCCTCTTTAGTATTGTAAAAATAGAAACTTGCTCTACAAGTAGAATCAATTCCTAAAAATCTCATAAGAGGCTGAGCACAGTGATTTCCGTGAGCGAATGCATACTCCTTCGCTATCTAGAATACTTGCAACATCGTGTGGATGTACTCCTTTTATATTAAAAGAAATTACACTAGAATGATTTTCTTTATTAGGAGTCATATATAGTTCCAAATAATCTAATTTTGATAATTCCTCTCTTGCATAAGAAACCACTTCCTCCTCGATTTCTTGTATTTTATCATATCCTAAATTTTCAATATAATCAATCGCAGCTCCTAAGCCTACAACACCCTCAACATTTTGAGTCCCTGCTTCAAATTTATTTGGTAATGGAGCAAATGTTGTTTCTTGTTCATATACATATTCTATCATATCTCCACCCATTAAAAATGGAGACATTTTATTTAGCAATTCTCTTTTTCCATAAAGTACGCCTATTCCAAGAGGTGCAAGCATTTTATGTCCAGAAAATACAACAAAATCCGCATCTAAAGCCTGTACATCAATTTTTGTATGTGGAATACTTTGTGATGCATCAAGTACTACAATAGCTCCTTTTTTATGTGCATATTTAATTATTTTCCCAACATTATTTATAGTTCCTAAAACATTTGAGATGTGTGTAATTCCAACAATTTTAGTATTATCTGTTATTTTACTTTTAATTTCCTCATCAGACAATTCAAACTCATTATTTATATACATATAATTTAATTTTGCACCTGTAACTCTGCTCACTTTTTGCCAAGGAACCAAATTCGAATGGTGTTCCATTATAGAAATAACTATTTCTTGGTCTTTTTTTAAGTTTTCCATACCATAAGAATATGCAATTAAATTCAAACTTTCAGAGGCATTTTTACTAAATATTATTTCTTCTCTATGTTTTGCATTTATAAATTTTGCAATTTTAGTTCTTGTATTTTCATAAACTTCAGTTGCTTCCATACTTAGAGTATATGCTCCTCTATGTGGATTTGCATTATAATTCTCATAAAATTCTTTTATTTTTTCTATTACTTGTTTTGGTTTTTGAGTTGTTGCCCCACTGTCTAGGTATGATATATTTTGATTTTGTAGTAGTGGAAAATCTTGTTTTATGTTCATTTTTTCCTCCTTTTTTCTGATTGGGGACGGTTCTTTTTCGGAAAAAGAACCGTCCCCAATCAGAAAACTTATTTATCAATCTCTTTTAATATTTCATTTCTGATTTCTTCATTTTCAATTTTCTCTAACACACTATTAAATTGTGCCTTAACAATTAATCTCTCACTATCAGCTTTACTTAGTCCTCTAGTCATTAAATAAAATAGTTTCTTGCTATCAATTTTTCCTGCTGCAGTAGAGTGATTACCCTGAACATCTTCTTCCGTACATAATAACATTGGAAGTGCAATTGATTTTGCTTTATCTGATAAAATAGTGCAATATTCATTTTCATTTCCTATTGATTTCTTACATCCTTTTTTGAAATCAATTGTTCCTTTGAAGTGTTTTTTACAATTTCCGCTTATTGCACCTTTTAAGTCCATATCTATATTTGTTTTTTTACCATAAGCTTCTACAATATAGTTTAAGTCTATTATCTTGTCTTGTCCACCTAAGTAAATTGTATTAATTTCGTTATTGGCTCCGGTTTCTTTTAGGCAAGTATAATAATTTATAATTGTATTTTTTCCACCAAATTCTGCTGTTACATATTTTATTTCTGCATTTTCTTTTATTATGTTTTCAATTGCTAGAAAATGATTTGTCTTGTTATTTAATAAATTTACTAACACTATATTTAATTTTGCATTTTTCTCTGCAATTATTTTAATTTGTCCATTATGATAATATTCTATTTTCTCTTTTGATGTAAATCTTATAATTACAGTTCCTTTAGCGTTTTCATCTGCCTTTATTAATATATTTTCTACTAAATTTGTGTTATCCTTTGAAAATTCAAAATCCAAAAACAATTCTTCATCTAATTTTTCATTTATTTCAACACATAAATTTTTATTAGATTTTTCTTCAATTTGCTTTGAAAGAATATCGCCATTTCCGTACTTAAAATCATTTTTGAAAATATTTTCTTTTAATGTAATTTTGCCATCATTTGGAACACCTTTGATTTTAAGTCCATTAAATTCTGAAATATTCTTAGGAACATTTATATTTTCTAATTTTATATTATTAATTCCATAATTTTTCGCTGTTCTAATAGGAGTTTCATTTAACTTTAAATTTATCATTTTTATTCCTTTCTCTTATCCAATTGCTCCATCTAGTTCAAGATTTATCAAATTATTCATTTCAACTGCATATTCTATAGGAAGTTCCTTTGATATTGGATCCGCAAAGCCTCTTACTATCATTGCTTTTGCATCTTCTTCCGATAAACCTCTACTCATAAGATAAAATATTGATTGATCACTTATTTTTCCTATTTTTGCTTCGTGTGAAAATTCTACATCATCTGTTCTTATGTCATTTACAGGTATTGTATCTGACCTTGAAATGTCATCTAACATAAGTGATTCACATGATACTGAGCATTTTGAATTTTTTGAGTTTTCATTTATTCTAACCAATGCTCTATATGTTGCTGCTCCACCATTTTTTGAAATTGATTTAGAGTTTATTAAACTTGATGTGTTTGGGCTATTATGAATTACTTTAAATCCTGTATCTAGGTTTTGTCCTTTTCCCGCAAATGATATTCCCGTATATTCTGTTTTTGCTCCTTCACCATTTAATATACTCATTGGATATAGCATTGATATTTTTGAACCAAATGAGCCAGATACCCAATCTATTTGTGCGTTTTTTCCTACAATTGCTTTTTTTGTATTTAAGTTTAGCATATTTTTTGACCAGTTTTCTATTGTTGAATATCTTAAATATGCGTTATCTTTTACATATAATTCTACACAACCAGCATGAAGGTTTACTTTATTGTATTTTGGCGCACTACATCCTTCTATAAAGTGTAGTGATGCTCCTTCTTCTACAATTATTAGAGTATGCTCAAACTGTCCTGATTCAGGCGAATTTAATCTAAAGTATGATTGAAGTGGGATATCCACTTTTACTCCTTTTGGTACATATACAAAAGATCCTCCTGACCATACTGCACCATGAAGTGCAACAAATTTATGGTCTGTTACTGGTACACATTTCATAAAATGAGGTTTTACAAGTTCTGGATATTCTCTTACAGCTGTTTCCATATCTGTATATATTACGCCTTGTTCCATTAACTCTTTTTTCATACTATGATAAACTACTTCTGAGTCATATTGTGCTCCAACTCCTGCTAAAGACCTTTTTTCAGCTTCTGGAATTCCTAACTTATCAAATGTGTCTTTTATTTCTTCTGGCACATCTTCCCAGTTATCTGCCATTTTTGATTTTGGTCTTACATATGTTGCAATCTCGTCCATATTTAATTCTGATAAATCTGGTCCCCATGTTGGAAGTTCTAGTTTGTTATATGTTTCTAGTGCTTTTAGCCTAAATTCCGCCATCCATTCTGGGTCATTTTTTTGCTTTGATATTTCTTTTATTATTTCAGGGGTTAAACCTTTTTTTATTTTGAAGTCATAATCATCTTGATTTTTTATATCATAGATGTTTCTATTTATTTCTTCTACGTTTGTTTTCATTTTTGAATTCCTTTCGAAATTTGAATTTTTGCTATATTTATGTTATACTCATTTCGTTACAGTCAATTAGCTTAAAGCTCAATAAGGAGGACCTCATTATGGCAAATTGTAAAGTTGCAAAAGCTATATGCAATCAAACTAAAAAGAATAGTAATAACACAAATACAAAGAATGCTACAAATCGTTTGAAGAATTTGCCTCCCCACAAAAGGAGAAAATCTCCATTGTAACACTAGGCCGCATTTATTGCGGCTCTATTTTTTATAATTTCTATATCCATTTTCCTCAATTTCTTTTGCTAAATCCGCATTTCCTGTTTTAACAATCTTTCCGTCGACCAAAATGTGAACAAAATCTGGTGTTAAATTATGCAAAATTTTAGTATTATGAGTAATAATTAAAACTGCATTTTCATCATTTTTAAACATCTCAACACCCTTAGAAACAGTCTTAATTGCATCAACATCAAGTCCTGAATCTGTTTCATCTAATATTGCAAGTTTAGGATTTAAAACCAGCATTTGAAGAATTTCGTTTTTCTTTTTTTCTCCACCAGAAAAACCTACATTTAAACTTCTCTCACTATATTCAGGTTTCATTTGAAGTTCTTCCATGTGTTTTTTTACTTCTTCTTTAAACTTAAATATTTTTACAGGCTGACCTGTTATCTTGTTTCTTGCATATTTTAGAAAATTAGTTACTGTTATTCCAGGAATTTCCTCTGGTAATTGGAATGACATAAATATTCCTTTTCTTGCTATCTCATCTGTTTTTAAATTTGTTATATCCTCACCCTCAAAAATAATAGAACCATTTTCTTTTTGGTATGCTGGATTATTTAATATTGCATTTGCTGTTGTTGTTTTTCCAGAACCATTTGGTCCCATTATTACATGGATTTCTCCTTTATTAATTTTTAAATTTATTCCTTTTAAAATCTCTTTTTCACCTGCATTTACATATAAATCATTTATTTCTAAAAGCTCTTTGCTCATAATTTTACTCCTTTTTAATGTTTAAATTTATTTTCCAACCTCTGTACTAGGTTTTTTAGTTCTTCTTTTACATATTCGGCATCTTTCTTTCGATATATCGTAATCACAATTCAAATTACTTAAATTTAATACCTTATGTACATATTTTGCCAAATTATTTATAGTATTATCCTCCATTGTTAATTTTAATTTTTCTGCCTCTCTTTTTGACGCATCTTCATCAAGACCAATTACATCTTTAAAAAATACATAAGATATATCATAAGCTTCTAATATTTTTTTAGCTAAATCAGTGCCTTTGTCTGTTAATTCTATTTTTCCATAAGTTTCAGATTTTGCCAAACCATTTTCTTTTAAATTGTTTATTGCCTTTGTTACACTTGGTTTACTTAAATTCATTTGATTTGCTATGTCTGTTACTCTTATTTCTTTATTTTGAATTTGCAAAACATACATGGTTTTTAAATATTCTTCTGATGCTTTTGATATCATTTTATATCTCCTTTTGTTAACTTCGGCTAACATTATATTATAAAAATAATGATATGTCAATATTTTTCTGATTGGGGACGGTTCTTTTTACGAAAAAGAACCGTCCCCAATCAGAAAAATCATAACTCTTCAACCCAATATCTGTCATTAACACTTTTAGCTTGAGTTATTTTTAAAATTTCCATATCATCATATTCTTCCATATTATATTTTCTAAGCATTTCCTCTAATTTAGGACTATCTTTACTCACAATTCTATGTTTAAAAAAGTCAAACAATTCATTTGAGATTTCTACATTGTTTAATAAACTAAAATTTCCTATTCCCATACATCCATCTTTTATTGCTTTTTTTAATTGTTCTTCATCTATTTTAAATATATATTGCTCATTTTCTTTCGATAATATTCCTAATTCATATACATTATTTCTTTTGCTTCTCCATTTTAACATTAGATGCATATTTCGTCATCTCCTTGTTTTTTCTCCTCAAAAATTTCACTATAAATAGTTTCAATTTCTTTTTTCTTTTTGCTATATGTATTTTTAAAGTATTCTTTTATATTGCTTGGAATATCTAATAAGGTCTTTTCTCTTACTTTTTCAAATACAACATTCATATCATAATTTCGAATTACTTCAGCTAAATATTCTTTCATCCAAGGTAAATCCATGTATTGCTTAATAAGCGAATTCAAATTCATAAGACCATTATCACACAAAGTTTCTATTCTTTTGGTATTTCTGATGCCACTACAAAAGTCAAAATCATACGCAGGAAATAATCTTACTTTTTTTCCGTCTATTCCTAATGACCAATTTGCATTATGGTTATCTGTATAATTAACTGATTTTTTAAATATTTCTTGTCTTACAAATTCATCTAATATTTCTTGAACTCTATGGCTTGGAATTTGCCTAAGTTCTAAAAATTTCTTAATTTCATTTAGCCTTTTCGAGAATATAACTGTATCTTTAGTTAATATGTTAAATCCTTCCCAAACTTCTTCTCCATTTGCCTTTTCATCTAATGTTATTAAATATTCTATTTTTGGATTAGTCGGAATTTTTTGTTTTCCTTTAGCAAATTTGGCAAAAAAGTATTTTACAGTATCTATGCCAAATATTTCAGAACCTATATATGGAACAATTAAATTATTGTATTTACAAATTTCAATGCCATCTTTTCCATTTCTCTTTATAAATTCATCATAAGCTCCCATTGTGCTATTATACACAAAATTTTTCACTAAACATTGAGATTGTGTATTTTTTAATGTTATCCAAGCATAAGCAGAAGCATATTGTCCAACATCGTTTGTTACTAAATCATATTGTCCTTGTGTTAAAACAATATTGTTGGCTTTGTCTCTTTTTAAATATTTAGCATCGTCTCTTTTTCTAATTTCATTATTCACTTCATTTTCAAGCATATTCTTATCCTTTACATCATATCTTTATCTAATTTTTCTCTTACAATAATTCTAATAGGTGTTCCCTCTAATCCAAATTCTTTTCTTATTTGATTTACCAAATATCTCTCATAAGAAAAATGGAATAAATCCTTTGAATTAACAAATATAACAAATGTTGGTGGCTTTGTTGAAGCTTGTGTGCCATAGAAAATTTTAAGTTTTTTTCCTTTATCTGATGGTGGTTGAACAATTGCAATTGCTTCATTTATAACTTGATTTAATTGACTTGTTGTAACTCTCTTCGCATTTTGCTCGGCTACATCATTTATCATTCCAAATAATTTGTCGACTCTTTGACCAGTTTTTGCAGAAATAAACATTACAGGTGCATACGATAAATATGATAATTTTTCATATATTGCTTTTCTGTATTTTTCTAATGTTCCTGTATCTTTTTCATATTCATCCCATTTATTTACAACAATTATTATACCTTTTCCAGCTTCGTGTGCTTCTCCTGCAATTTTTGCATCTTGTTCTGTTACCCCTTCATTTGCATCTATTAACATTAAACAAACATCGGCTCTTTCTATTGCGAATAAAGACCTAAGTACACTGTATTTTTCAATTCTTTCTGTGACTTTGCTTTTTCTTCTAATTCCTGCTGTATCAATAAATGTATATTTTCCGTGTTCATTCTCAAAATACGAATCTATTGCATCACGCGTTGTACCTGCAATATTGCTTACTATATTTCTGTTTTCACCTAAAATTTTATTTATTAATGATGATTTTCCAACATTAGGTTTTCCAATTACAGCTACTTTTATTCTTTCACTATCTTCATCGTTATCTGCTTCTTTTGGAAGATTATCATAAACTTTATCTAATACATCACCAATCCCTTGTGCATTACTTGCAGATACTGGCATTGGATCACCTATTCCTAAATTGTAAAATTCATATATATCTGATTGAAATTTTTGAAAACTATCAGCTTTATTACAAACTAATATTATTGGCTTTTTAGATTTTTTAAGCATTAATGCAATTTCTGCATCTGCTGCGGTAACACCTTGGCGTACATCTGTTACAAATATTATTACATCTGCTATATCTATTGCAATATTTGCTTGAAGTCTCATTTGAGTTAATATTACATCATTTTTTTCAGGTTCAATTCCTCCGGTATCTATTAATGTAAAGTTTCTTCCTCTCCAGTTACTTTCTCCATATATTCTGTCTCTTGTAACTCCTGGAGTATCTTCTACTATTGATATTCTACTTCCTACTATATAATTAAAAAATGTTGATTTTCCAACATTTGGCCTTCCTATTATTGCTACTACTGGTTTTGACATTTATTTCACCTCTTCTTTTTTACATTTTTATATTTTACTACATTTTTACCATTTTGGCAAGCTTAACATAAAACCGTTTTTAATTTTGGGCTTATATTGACATATAATTATTAATTTTGTTAAACAATCTATTTATTGTTTTGCTTTTCAATATATTTTTCTCTATTAAATTAATCCTAAAAAATTCTATAAATGCCGTAATAGCATAAAATGAAACTATTGAAATTACAAGCCCTGTAATTACTCCACCAGGTAATTTTTGAATTTTTCCTATTGTAAGTATTTCATGCCACAAGCGATATCTCATAAAATTACTTTCATGAAATAAATATACTCCTAAACTAATACTAGCAAAATAATTTATAATTTTGTTACATCCTATATCAATTTCTTTAAATGTATAAAATAGTGATATTGATGGTATTAAAATAAAAATAGAGTTTAGTTCTCTATAATATTCAAATATTTTATTCCAAAATACATTATATTGTTCTAATTTTTTTCCTATTAGTACTAAACAAGTTATGATTACATATCCTAAAACAATTAAAAACATATTTTTGGCTTTTTTATTTTCGAAAAATTTTAATCCATATAACTTTATATAACCGCCAATTATGTATAAATATACAAACAATATCACTCCTATTGGTGTAAGTGTACTTCCAATCATTCCACTAGTATAAAAAATAGTTGGAATTATAACCAAAAATATTGTTAATACCACAATCATTTTTTTATAATCTTGTTGTTTTAATACATTTAAGAGTTTATTAATAAACGGTGTTAGAACCATTAAATATAAATATGCTGTCATAAACCAATATTGGTTATATGCAAACGGGAAGAATGTTTTTATTGTATCTACATTGTTTAATTTTTCTATTCCTGTTATTCTGAAAAAAAGCATAAAGCCAACAGAATAACAAAATATTTGTAACCATAATTTGAATACTCTTTTTACATTGAAGTCCTTTTCTACACTAAAATATCCTGTTGTTAATACGTAACATACAACACCAATTTTTCCGCCAATTCCTCCCAAAATCCCGAAAATCATTGTTTTGCTTATATCATAGCCTTCTATTATTCCTAAGTTTAAAGAAAAATGATGATATATTATTAAGCACATTGAAATTATTCTTAATAGTTCAATATTTGATTTTCTTTCTTTTTTTATCATTTCTTTCATTTATGAATCCCCTTTATTTTTTATTATATCTTCTAATATTACTTTCTTACCCAAACAGAGCAACTTTTTCCTTTAACTTTAAATACTCCACATCCATCACTATCAATAGTAACAACATCAGAACAATTATCCAAACAATCAATAAATTTCTCCCCTGCAAAACTTGTTCCAACATACATTCTTTTTTCAGCATCAAAGGAATTTGATCCAATTACCGCAAGGCCAGAATCTAAGTGTCTATTATCACCTTCACGTGTCCAACCAATAACATTTTTATGGTCAAAATAATCGTGTTGCCTTCCATAAGCCTTCAATTTTCTTAGTGCCATAAGTGTTTTTATCATTGCAACTGGCTGAACATTAGAATGTGGTATTCCAAATAAATCTCCATAAAATACACAAGGATACCCATCTTTTCTAAGTAAAATTGTAGCATAGGCAAATTGTTTCATCCATGGTTCAACAAAACTTTGCAAAGCTTGTCCGCGGCTGTGTATCGTGATTATCTACAAATGTTACAGCCTTTGCAGGATTTTCATTTATTAGAGTTTTTTCTAATAATTTTGACATATCAAAATCAGGATTTATAGATGCATTATAAAAATTATTATGTAAAGGAACATCAAATAATGACATTATTCCTCCAACTTCAGTCAGATATTTGTGAAGCTTATCTACATCAGTTGACCAATATTCTCCAACTGTAAATAACTCCTTCTGAGTTTGATTTCTTATATATGTAAGCCATTCCTTATAAAAATCTGATGATATATGCTTTACTGCATCAAGCCTAAATCCATCAATTCTTGTAAATTTTTGATACCATAGCCCCCATTTTTTACATTCTTCAATAACTTCTCTATTTGAAAAATCCAAATCTGCTCCCATTAAGTAGTCAAAATTTGCAAATTCATTATCTACACTTGTTTGCCACTTTTTATCTTTAAATTTAAAAATCGCGTGTTCTCCTGTTGCACTATTTACATCTATTCCTGTAAAATGTGTCCAATTCCACTCAAAATCTGAATACTGATGATGTCTTGCAGGAAAAGTATATCTCGTTGCAGCCTTTATTTTTTCTATATCTCCCTCTTTATTATGGTCAGCCCACTCGCATTTGTTTGCCAAAATATCCTGTTCTTTGTCAGCACCCATTTTATGATTTAATACAATATCTGCATATACATTTATTCCGTTTTGTTTTAGGCTTTCTATTGCTCTTAAATATTCATCTTTTGTTCCATATTTTGTAGGAATTGAACCCTTTTGGTCAAATTCTCCTAAGTCATATAGGTCATATACACCATATCCCACTTCATTTTTTCCATTTATTCCTTTATATGCTGGTGGTAACCATACTGATGTTATTCCTAATCTATTCAAATCTTCTGCTTCGTCTTTTATTTTATTCCATAATCCTTCTGGTACATCTAAGTACCATTCAAAATATTGTAACATTGTTCCATTTATTTGCTTCATTTGTTTTCCATCTTCTTTCCTTTTCTGATAAGATCGTTTCTTTTTCCATTGGGACCGTTTCTTTTCGCGAAAAGAAACGGTCCTTTTGCAAAAAAATTAATATTCGTCTAAAAAGTTTACTATTTTTCCATCTTTTTTATATGATAAAATTGTTTCAAGGTTCACATTTTGCGTACTATTAAAAATGTTTATATCAGAATTTTCATATTTTTCTCTAAGCATCTTTATTAATTCTTTTGTTTCTGCTCTTTTTGAGGTCTTTCCGCCTTCTAGACTTCTTTTTGCTTGTCTTTCTGTTATTTTGCAAGCACATTTTATAAATTCTAAGTTGTTATAATTCATCCAGCTTATTACATCATCTTCTCTTACAAAATAAAATGGTCTAATTAATTCCATTCCTGGATGTGATGTGCTTTTTAGTTTTGGCATCATTGTTTGCATTTTTCCTGCAAATAGCATTCCCATTAAAACAGTTTCTATAACGTCATCAAAATGATGTCCTAATGCTATCTTATTGCATCCTAGTTCCTGTGCTTTTTTGTATAGATATCCTCTTCTCATTCTTGCGCATAAATAACATTCGTGATCATTCATTTTTTCAACTCGCTCAAATATATCTGTTTCGAACATTGTTATTGGTATATTTAGAATTTTGCTATTTTCTATTATTTTATTTTTATTTTTCTCATTATATCCTGGGTTCATTACTATAAATTCTACATCGAAATTGTTTTTTCCGTGTTTTTTTAGCTCCTGAAAACACTTTGCAAGTAGCATTGAATCTTTTCCGCCTGATATGCAAATTCCTATTTTGTCGCCATCTTCTATCATTTGATACTCTGTTATTGCTTTTATAAATTTAGCCCATATTTGTTTTCTATAGGTTGTTATTATTGTTCTTTCTATTTCTTGATACCTTTCCATTTTGTTTTTCCTTTTCTTTTTTGATGTTTTTATTATATAACTTCTATCTAAAAAATACCAGCATATTTTAAAATATACTGGTATTTTTTGTTATTTTTTCTGAAGTTGGACAAAATAAATGTCTCCTTCTCCATCTACTACAACGTAGACAGAATCACTCCTCCATAATTTAAACGTAAAATTTACTCGATCCATAAAACAATTGATTTTCACTTCTGGATTTGTTGTAAACTTCCGACACAAGTAATTCTTCATGCCTTTCTTGGGTATTTCGGTTGATGTTGCAATAAAAAATTTCATTTGCTCCATTTTCTCCTTTTTTTGTGTGTAGTGTATTAACTAGTAACTTAAATATTATAACACATTTTTCACAAAAATCAACACTTAAATCTTCTGTTAATCTCCTAAGCAAATCCCAATGTCTCTTGCTGTTTTTATTAAATCATCATCCATTTTTACAACTTTCATATTACTATCTTCTGTTCCACCCTCAACTGCTCCTATAACTTTGTTATTTCCTACAACATCTTCTAGTGAAACATAATCTAATTTTCCATCTTTCAAAACTGTTAGCACATTAAATTTTCCTTCTAGTGCTAGTTCCATTGCTTTTGCACCATATTTTGTAGATAATATTCTATCTGTTGATGTAGGTGTTCCTCCTCTTTGTAGATATCCAAGAGTTGTATTTCTTGAAATTAAACCTGTACGTCTCTCAAGTTCTTTTGCTACGATATCTCCTGCTCCACCTAATTGAATATTTATAACACCTTTTCCACCTTCACGTGTATCTTTTACAGAAATGCTTCCACCTTTTGGGAATGCTCCTTCTGATACTACAACTACACTGAAGTTTTTTCCAGCTTTTTGTCTTGCTTGAATTTTTTCTACTACTTTGTCTATATCATAAGGTATTTCTGGAAGTAAAGCTACATCTGCTCCTCCTGCAATTGCTGATTCTAGTGTTATCCATCCTGCATATCTTCCCATAACTTCTAATACCATTATTCTATTATGAGTTTCTGCTGTTGTATGAAGTCTATCTAAGGCTTCTGTTGCAACAGATACAGCTGTATTAAATCCAAATGTTTCATCTGTACATGCAACATCATTATCTATTGTTTTTGGAACTCCTATTACATTTATTCCTCTTAATGAAAAATCTCTAGCAGATTTTTGTGTGCTATCTCCTCCTAATGTAAATAAACAATCTATTCCATCATTTTTTAAATTTTGCACACATTGTTCTGATAAATCTTTATATACTTCTTTTCCATCTTCTATTACTTTATAATTAAACACATTTGAATTTAATGATGAACCAATTATTGCACCACCTTTATGTAATATTCCTGATGTTATTTGTTCGTGGTCTAATTTTATATAATTATTATTTAATAATCCATTAAAACCATCTATAAATCCATAACATTCTACTCCATTTTTTTCTGCTGTTCTTGTTATTGCACGAATTACAGCATTTAGCCCCGGTGCATCTCCACCATTAATTAAAATTCCTACTTTTTTTAACATTTGTTATCCTTCCTTTCTCTTAAAGCATATTAATATTATGCCCATTTATATCAATTTGTATAATAACCTTTGTCGGTTACATTTTTAATGGTTCCATACCTTTCTTTGTCTTTGGTTGCAAATTTATGTCCAACATTTTCAGGTGGATGGCCATCTAACACAAATATAATATCTGTTTCTTTTTTCCATTTTTCTATTGTTTCTTTTAAGTTTTTTATTACATTTATTATAAATTTATTTTTTTCTTCTATTGATTCTGCGGGTTTTATTAATTCCGCCATTTCGTTTGTTCCAATATATCCAAGTGATAAATTTGAATACTTGCCGTGTAGTAATTTGTCTATTTTTTCGCCAGATTTTAGCCTTGATATTCCTCCATTTTGCCAAATGATAGGGCTAGCATCTGAAAGTGTTCCTAATAACTGATAATGTCTACACATTAATGCTTCTTTACATAACTCTAACCTTTCATCTAAAATTTGATAGAATTTTTCTTCATTTTCGTCTGCTATTATTGCTATTTGTGGCAAGTTTATACTTACTATTCCTTGATTAAATTTTCCTTGAAATTTGTATTTTTCCTCGCTTATTTCTTCTGGCATTTGTTTTATTAGTTCTTCTTTAATTTTTAGATTTTCTTTTAAATACTCTTTTTCTTGATTTAAGTCTAAATATAATATAACTTGTGGTTCTTTTCCCCCTGTAGTATTAAGCGTTTTTAATTGATATTTAATTGTCTGTACTCCTTCTTTTAGTTGTTTTTGTTCATAATTACTTATAATTTCTTCTAGTTCATTTTCATTAAATCTTTCCTTAAACTTAAATTCTTTTTCATACTCTTCTATGCTTTTTCTTAAAAATTTTCCCAAACAGCTTAAATCTATATATTGTTTTCCGTATAAATTGCTTCCAACTTGTGCAATTATTTGAGTTAAAATATTGCATGCTTTATCAAAAGTTCTTGGTTCTTCTATTTTTACTTCATTTATTATAGTTCCATTATATAACATATCTTTTACATCTGTTACACAGTAATTAATACTTGTTCCCATAAAATAATCTGAATTGTGAAAATATAATATTCCTTCTTCATTTGCTTTTGATATTTTTTCTGGTAATAACAATCTTTTGGTTAAATCTCTAGAAACTTCTCCTGCAATATAGTCTCTTTGTGAGGATACTTTTAACATATCTCTTGGCTTTGTTTCTTCTATTCGATTTTGATTTCTTATTAATCCTAATATTGTTTCATCTGTAGTATTGCTTTTTCTTACTAATGCTCTTGTATATCTATATACTATATATTTTTTTGCAAGTTCATATTTTCCTATTTCCATTAGTTTTTGTTCTATTATGTCTTGCATATCTTCAACTAGAATTCTTTTTTTGTCTATTTTTTCAATATAATTTGTTATTATTTTTATATCTTCTTTGCTTGCTTTTTCTTTTTCATCTATTACTTCATTATTGGCTTTTTCGATTGCAATCAATATTTTGTCTTTATTGTAATCTACAACTCTGCCATCTCTTTTTATTACTTTCAATTTTCGCCTCCTTGATATTTTGGCTACTTTTTATTTTTTTGTACCACCTCAGTATATCATATTGAATTAAAAATTACTAGATTTATTTAAAATTATTTTCCTTTTATTTTCTGTTGCATTTGCAACAATTTTATGATATATTTTATCATGAAAGGTGATTTTAAATGATAACAGATTTTAATGCTTCAAATTTTTTCGAAGATTTTAATAATAGCTGTAACAAGGTTACTAAACGCTCCTTCAAAAAAGGTGAAGTAATTACAACTTATATAGAAAAAAGAAATCAAATGTGTATATTGCTTACTCGGAACTGCTAATTTGATAAGATATGATTTTAATGGTAATAAAACTATAATTTTTCAATTCACTAAAGGCGACATTTTCGGTGAGGTATTGTATCCTACCAATACCAATAACGAATTATTTGTGGAAGCCAAAGAAAATTGCGAAATTTTAAGTTTTATTTATGATAATATTATGAAAGAATGTAATTCAAAATGTAAATTTCATAAGGAATTAGAAAAAAATTTGCCTATTTTGATTATGAATAATACTATAAAACTAAATACTCGAATCGAGCTTTTAACTAAGAAAAATATTAGAGATAAACTTCTTACATATTTTAATTTATTATCTACTAGAAAACTTAGTAAAACCTTTTCTCTTCCTTTTTCTTTGACTGATTTAGCCGATTATTTGAGTGTTGATAGAAGTGCTATGATGAGAGAGCTTTCTCATTTGAAAGAGGAAGGTTTTATAGAAAAAAAAGGAAACACCTTCACCATCCTAAGTTCTTAATATTTTACTCTTTAACAGTAGAGTAGGTCAAAAGAAGATTGAATGCTGCTTTTGACCTACTCCCTAAAAATTATCCATTCAAATGGCTACAAATATGTTTTCTCGTAAGCTCCATCAAATTAAGCTTAGTAAATCCTTCAACTTGAGTTTTAGCTCTATCGCCTTTTAGTTCATCTTTTAATAGTTTTTCTATTTTATCTTTATTATCTTTATCCTTCATATCAATGTAATCAACAATAATAATTCCGCCAATATCTCTAAGTCTCAACTGTTTTGCAATCTCAATAGTAGCCTCCTTATTAACCTTAAATATAGTAGATTCCAAATCCTTCTTTCCAATAAACTTTCCAGTATTAACATCTATTGCAGTTAATGCTTCTGTTTTGTCTATAGTTATAAATCCACCACAGTTAAGCCAAATTTTTCTATTTTCTATTTTTTCTAATTGCCCTATCAATCCATATTCTTCAATAAGATCATTTTTATTTAGATATGCAACTTTTATAGTATCCGTTTTAGTTAAATTATTCTTTATTTTTTCATATTCGGTTTTGCTGTTTGTTGTAATTTTATCTATTCCATTTATACTTAAATCGATAAGCATTTTTTCTACAACGTTTTCACTTTCACAAATTAATTTAGGTTCACCTGCACTAGTATTATATTCTTTTTCTATTTTTTTCCATTTATTTAATAAATTATCTATATCTTTTTTGATATCTTCCTTAGAAGCTTTTTCTGCAGATGTTCTTACAATTGCTCCAAATCCTTTTGGTAAATTTTCCTTTATAAACTTTATTAATTCCTCTTTTTTCTCTTTATTATCAATTTTCTGGGAAATAGTAATAAAATCTATATTAGGCATTACAACAACAAATTTTCCTGGCAGACTTATATGAGTTGAAACTCTTGCACCTTTTTTATTGTCACTATCTTTTTTTACTTGTATTAATATTTTTTGATTAGGTTTTAGCACCTTTTTTATATCAATAGTTGTATCTAATTTTTGTTTTTTCTCATCTATTTGAGGCATTGCATCTTTTAGATGAATAAATCCTTTTTTACTTCCTCCAAAGTCTACAAATGCTGCTTGCATTCCATCTATTATATCTCCAACTTTGCCAACATAAATATTTCCTTCTAATCTTCTTTTTCTATCTTCTTCTGTACTTGTATAATATTCTATTATTTTACCATTTTTTAATAAAATAATATTTTCTAAATCTTCGTTTTTGTTTATAATTAATTCTAACATCGTCCTTGCTCCTTTAGTTTTTGCTATTTATTACATTCATTGCTCTATCTACGCCATTTTTGACAATTTCCTCAACTGCCTCACGTCCTGTATTAATTCCATTAAGTAATATTTCATAATCTTCATTTGAAACTTTTCCTATAACATAATTTATTAAATCTGATTTTATTAAAGGCTTACCTGTTCCAATTCTTACATGTGGAAAGTTTGTTGTTTTCAAGTTCTCAACAACAGATTTCATACCATTATGGCTTCCTGCTCCGCCTTTTTTTCTAAGCTTTACAATTCCTGGCTCTATATCTATATCATCATAAATTATAATTACATTTTCAATATCTATTTTATAGTAATTTACAAATTGTATTATTGACTCTCCACTTAAATTCATATAAGTTTGTGGCTTGCAAAGTATTACCTTTTCATTTTCAATCATTCCTGTTCCATACAGTGCATCAAATCCTTGTTTTTCTACTTTGATGTCATACTTTTTCGAAAGCTCATTTATAACATCAAACCCCATATTGTGCCTTGTTTTGCTATACTCTGGTTCTGGATTTCCTAAACCTACTATTAAATACATTTTGTAAACTTCCTTTCTTTTAATTTCTTGCTAAATTTCCTAAAATTTTAGCTCTTACTTTATTTATCATCATATATATAAATTTATCTTTAAAATAAATTAATATTCCAAAATATATTACTACTCCAACTATAATTTGAACTACCATACAAATAAATCCTGTAAGTACCAATCTTACTAGCATACATCCTGCAAACATTAATAATCCTGCAAATATATATCTGTAACTTAGTCTTAACATATATTTTAGATTTATTTCATTTTTAACATAGTGTAATTGCATTAAATCCACAACCAGTTGTGATAAAACTGTTGCAATACAAGCTCCAACTGATTTCCATAAATTTATCATAATATAATTTAATACAAAATTCACTACAACTCCTGCCAATACTGATAATGTAAATTCTTTCTGCCTTTTTGTTGGAAGCAAATATTGTGTTCCTATTATGTTTGCAACTCCCATAAGTAATATTATTGGTGTTATTATGTTCATTAATATAACTACCTTATCATAACCAGGTCCGAAGAACCATGGTACAAAATCTCTTGATATTGCAATTAAACCAAACATTATTGGAAAACTTAGTAAATATGTAAAATTGAATGATTTTTTCATACAATCATTTATCTGCTTCTTTTCTCCATTTGCAAACATATTTGCCATTCTTGGTACCATTACAGTTCCAAGTGATGTAACTAATGTTAAAAGTACTCTTATTATTTTTTGACTTTGTTCATAATATCCTGTTTCTGCTTTATCTACAATTATTTTTCCAAGCATTGTTGTATCTAGCATATTATAAATTTTGTTTGATACTTGTGGTATAAAAAGTAAAACAATTGCTGGTATTTGTCTTTTTATGTTTATATTTTTAACTTTTACACCCTTAAAATATTTTGGTAAGTAAAACCATAGTGATATGTTTCCTATTAAATCTGCAAAAGCATATATTGCTAAATATTTATTTAAATCAGATTCTTGTTTTACTATTAAAAATATTAGTCCTACACTTGCAAGTCTTACAGCTATATTTCTTAATACTGTTTTTTTAAAATCTTCCATTCCTTGGAAAAACCAACTTATATCAAATGCAGCAGCTATTAACTCAAAAAATAGTATTCTATAATACTCACTATATTCTCCTTGCCTCATAAATGATAAGTAATACACAATCGAAGCAATTCCTATTGTTATAAATCTAAATAAAACCAGTTCTATAAATATTTTTTTCTTTTTAGTTTTATTGTCTTGAACATAAGCTATTTCTCTTTGTCCATACATTGATATTCCAAGTGAGCCAAATAGCACAAAATAATTTACTATTGTATAAGTATATATATATATTCCATTTCCTCTTGCTCCTAGTACTCTTGCTAAGTATGATGCCGTAATTAGTGGTAATATTAGTGTTAATATTTGATATGTTAAATTATATAAATAATTTTTCATTATACTTTTTTTTGCCATTTTTTCTTTTCCTTTTGTTTTTAATTTTTTAAAGTATATCAAATTTGATTACTTTTATCAATACATTTGACAAAAAAATAAAGCAGCTTTTGCTTTAAGCTACTTCTATTTTTCCGTTCTTATGCAAGACCGTATTTTTTCTTGAATCTGTCTGCTCTACTTCCAGCTGTATCACGTCTTACTAAGTTTCCTGTCCAGAATGGATGACATTTTGAGCATATATCAACTTTCATATCTTTTTTTGTTGAACCTACTGTCATTACGTTTCCGCATGCACATGTAATTGTTGTTTCTTCATAATTTGGTTGAATGTTTTTATTCATTTTTTTCACCTCTTCTTCCTTCCGTTTTGTATGTTCTTTGACATACTCTTTAGATGCTATTGTTTATGTTATCATATTTTTTTGTTTTTTTCAAGTATTATTTTATAACATTTTCTTTGTCTTTTTCATATTCGTATTGTTTTAGCATATACTGTGCTGATGTTAATGCTTCTTTATTAAATGATATTCTATTTACTAATTTTAATACGATATTGAATAGACATGCTACTATTAATATTAAAATACATACTTTTTTCCATATTTTAGATAACATATTTTTTCTCCTTTTGGTGTTTTAAAGCGTTTTTGTTTCGCTTTTTTACATTGTCTATTATACAGGTTTATTTTGGGGTTGTCAAGTATTTTTTCTGATTGGGGACGGTTCTTTTTCGGAAAAAGAACCGTCCCCAATCAGAAATCATGCCATCTTTTCTTTAATTCTAACCAAAGTATTCAATGCATCAATAGGTGTTAACTCATTTAAATTAACCATATCAAGCTCATGTGCAACCTCAGCTAACTTATAATTAAACATATCAAATTGCCCCTCGACTTTTTTCTTATCTTCTTTTTCAGGCTTCTTATCTTTTAAAACACTCTTTCTCTCTAAAGACTTTAAAATTTCATTTGCTCTTTTAGTTACATCTTTAGGAACACCGGCAAGTTTAGCAACATGAACACCATAGCTTTCATCAGTTCCCCCCTCAACTATTTTTCTTAAGAAAATAATATCTTCGCCTTTTTCCTTAACTGCGATAGAATAATTTTTAATACCATTTCCTTCTTTCTCTAAAGTTGTCATCTCATGGTAATGTGTTGCAAATAAAGTTTTAGCTCCACATTTCTCTTTATCTGCAATATATTCCGCAACTGCCCAAGCAATTGAAAGCCCATCATAAGTAGAGGTTCCTCTTCCTATTTCATCTAATATTACTAAGCTATTTTTTGTTGCTTCTTTTAAAATACTTGCAACTTCCATCATTTCTACCATAAATGTACTTTGCCCCATACTTAAATCATCTGATGCTCCAACTCTTGTAAATATTTTGTCTACTACTCCAATTGTGGCCTCTGTTGCGGGAACAAAGCTTCCAACTTGTGCCATTAAGGTAATTAATGCAACTTGCCTCATATATGTGGATTTTCCTGCCATATTAGGTCCTGTAATTATTGCTAGTCTATTTTGGTCTGTATCTAAATATGTGTCATTTGATACAAATTCTCCAGATGATAACATTTTTTCAATTACAGGGTGTCTACCTTCTTTAATATTTAATATTCCGTCTTTATTAATTGTTGGTTTACAATAGTTCATTTCTTCTGCAACTTGAGCAAAAGACGTAAGTACATCTAAACTTGATATTGCTTCTGCTGTTTTTTGCATTCTTTTTACATTCCCAGCTATTTCTTCTCTTATTTGCCTAAATGCTTCCAGTTCTAGTTTTATAACTTTTTCTTCTGCTCCAAGTATTTGGTTTTCCATATTTTTTAGTTCTTCTGTTATATATCTTTCTCCATTTGTTAGAGTTTGTTTTCTAATATATGTGTCTGGAACCATATCTTTATATAGATTTGTAACTTCTATATAATATCCAAAAACTTTGTTAAATCCTATTTTTAATGATTTTATTCCTGTTTTTTCTTTTTCATCTGCTTCTAACTTCATAAGCCATGATTTTCCATCTGTTGTTGCGTGTTTTAATGTATCTATATTTTCATCATATCCAAGTTTTATATATCCACCATCTTTTGTTGTCATCGGTGGGTCATCTACTATTGATTTTTCTATAAGCTCGTGTATGTCTTTTAATTCATCTATATTCTGATAAATTTCTTTTAAATATTCTGAATTTACATTTTGCAAAACTTGTCTTATATCTGGTAATCTTGATAAAGAATTTTTTAAAGTTATCATATCTCTTGGAGTACCATTTCCATACGCCATTTTTCCTGCTAGTCTTTCAATATCATACACTTTTTTTAAGTTTTCTATAACTTCTCCTCTTAGCATAATATCATTTTTTAATTCTTCAACTGCTCCAAGTCTTTTATTTATTTCAACTTCGTCTATAAGTGGGTCATTTAACCAACGTCTTAAAAGTCTTCCTCCCATTGATGTTGATGTTTTATCAAGCACCCATAAAAGTGTTCCTTTTTTTGACCTATCTCTTAATTTCTCAGTAATCTCTAGGTTTCTCCTTGCATTTATATCTAATGACATATATTTTGAAACTGAATAAATTATAACTTTATTTATATGGCTTAAATCTGTCATTTGTGTACTTGTAATATATTCTTTTAAGGCATTTATACTTGCAATTGAAAGTAGTTTGTCATCTGCTTTTTCTATATCATTTCCCTTGCTATCTACTAGTCTAAAGTTTTGTACAGTTTTTGATATATCTTCACTAAAATAGTTTTCATCACATGATGTTATATATACTTCTGGAAATCTCGTTTTTATTTTTAATATTTCCGCTTCTGATTCATTCATCATTTTATTTGCTACTATTTCTGCTGGAGAATATCTTGATATTTCGTCCATTAATAAAGAAAAATTATTTGTCTCTTTTATTTCTGTTGAGTAAAATTCACCTGTTGATATATCACTTACTGCTATTCCAAAATATAGACCAGCTTTACAAACGCTCATTATGTAATTGTTTTTTCTTTCTTCTAGCATATTTGATTCTACAACAGTACCCGGTGTTACAACTTTTATTACTCCTCTTTTTACTATTCCTTTAGTTGTCTTTGGATCTTCTAGTTGCTCACATATTGCAACTTTATAGCCTTTTGATACTAATCTCGCTATATAATTTTCTGCTGCATGGTATGGTATTCCTGCCATTGGCGCACGCTCTTCTAGTCCACAGTCTTTTCCTGTTAGAGTAATTTCTAGTTCTCTAGATACTAGTATTGCATCATCAAAGAACATTTCGTAAAAGTCTCCTAGTCTATAAAATAATATACAATCATTGTATTGTTCTTTTGTTTCTAAATATTTTTGCATCATTGGTGAACATTTTTCTTTATCTACTATCATCTTTTTGTACTACTCCTTTTCTCCTTTAAAATACCACATGTGGTCCTCAGTAATTTTTACATTTTGAATAGTATTAATTAAATCTTCCTTTTCATCAAACACAACAATTTTGCTACTTTCTGTTCTTCCTGTAAGCATTTTATCATTATTTTTGCTAGGACCTTCAACCAAAACTTTTTGAACTGTTCCTAAATATTCTTTATTATTTTCAGCAATTTGGCTTTCAACCAATTCTTTTAATCTATCAAATCTTTTATGTTTTACATCTTCCGGAACTTGATTTGGCATTTTATCTCCAGGTGTTCCAACTCTTCTTGAGTATATAAACATAAATACTTGTTCAAATCCTACTTTTCTTACTACATCTAAAGTGTCCTCAAAATCTTCCTCGGTTTCACCTGCAAATCCAACTATTATGTCTGTTGAAAATTTGATATTTGGTATTCTATTTTTCATTTTTTCTACTAAGTTTAAATATTGTTCTTTTGTGTATTTTCTGTTCATTACTTTTAACATTTTAGTACTTCCAGATTGAAGTGGCAAGTGTACATATTTACATACTTTATCACATTCTGCAATTGCTTCTATCACATCATCTGTAAAGTCTTTTGGATGTGGTGAAATAAATCTTATTCTTTCTATTCCATCTATTTTGTTTATTTCTTTAAGTAGTTTTGCAAATGAATCTACTTCTTTGTAATCGCCATCTTCATCTACTAATTTTCCTTGTTTTATTGCTTCCATCTCTGAACGTAAATATGAATTTACATTTTGCCCAAGTAACATTATTTCTTTATATCCTTGGTTTGCTAATTCTTTTACTTCTTTTATTATATCTTTTGGCTTTCTGCTTCTTTCTCTACCTCTTACATAAGGTACTATGCAATAGCTGCAGAAGTTATTACATCCATACATTATGGTAACAGAGCCTTGTGTTTTACTGTTTCTACTTATAGGCAAATCTTCATAAACACTACCATCTACGTCTATTACGTCTTGAACTCTTTTTTGATTTTCTAGTACTGAATATAAATCTTGTGGCAATTTATGTAATGTATGTGTTCCAAATACTATATCTACATAATGAAATGACCTTTTTATTTTTTCTAGGATGTGTTCTTCTTGCATCATACATCCACCAATTGCTATTATTAGATTATTTTTTTCTTTTAGATTTTTTAGTTCTCCTACTTTTCCAAATAATCTTTCTTCTGCATTTTCTCTTACACAACATGTGTTAAATATTGCAAGATTTGCTTCTTTCATATCTTCTGTTTTTGTGTATCCCATTTGTTCGAGCATTCCACAGATTTTTTCAGAGTCATTTTCGTTTAGTTGGCATCCCATTGTTAGTATTGTGTATTTTAGTTTTTTGTCTTTTATTATATTTTTTACTTTTTCCATATATTGTTTTTGATTTTCGATTTCTTGGTTTGTGTTCATTTTGATTTTCCTTTCTTTTTGCTCTTTTTGTTTAAGAAGTATATCATATTTTGGGGTAAAAATCTACATTATAGTAGTAAATATTTTATATTTTTGCACAAAAAAATCGCCATATAATAGCGATTTTTATCAGCAATATTATTAATTCAAACATATTTTTCTAATTCCATTTATTCTCTTATTAATTTCATCTATATCAATTTTCCCATCATAATCAATACTATCTTTTATTCCATATTTTTCTTTAATATTTATTATTCTTTTCACACTCATATTTATTTTGTATTTATTCAAACTTCCACAATTTACCATTTCATAAATTTTCAAAATTGCCTTTTCTTCATCCTTTTCATTAAATCTCATTATGCTTATATCATTTCCAGCCTCAAACGATTTAACTAATGCATTTACAGTTCCATATCTGTATCTAATAGCTTTCATTTTTAAATCATCAGATATTACAAGACCTCTATAATGATATTTTTTTCTTAAATATTTTGTTATAAATTTTCTTGACATTGAACATGGATTTTTATCGAACAAACCCCTTATTTTTACGTGTCCTATCAATATGCCATCTATCCCATTATTTATTGCATTTTCAAATGGTATCATATCTTCTTTTTCTAAAGTTTCCATACCTAATTTTATTCTAGGAAGCATAAAATGAGAATCTCCTTTTGTTGCACCATGTCCTGGAAAATGTTTGGCAACTGCTATTATATTTTTGGCTTTATATTCATTTATTTGAATTAGTCCATATTTACTTACCTTTTTATAATCTTTACAGAAACTTCTATCTCCAATTGCTTTTGTATCAAATCTTTTCAAATCAAGCACAGGTGCAAAGTTCATATTAAATCCCGCTTTTGTTAAAATTTCACTTATAATGCTTGCAGCTTCTCTTACTCCTTTTTCTCCCATTTTGGTTGCAATTAGGTTTGCTACTGGCAAATTTAAAAATTCTTTTGGCATACGATTAACTCGTCCACCTTCTTGGTCAATTGAAATAAAAAGCGGTATTTTGTTTTGACTATTTAATTCTTTTAAATCCTTTATTAATTTTACCATTTCTTCATAGGATTTGAAATTTTTTCTGTAAAGAATAATTCCGCCTATTTTATATTTTAATATTAATTTTCTTGTTCTTTCTGTAATTTTGTTTCCATCTATTCCAACAATAATCATTTGACCAATTTTTTCTTCTAAACTTAAATCTTCTATTTTTAATTCCATATTTTTTCCTTATCTCCAACATATTGTGTTGCAATTCTATTTTCAGGTTTTATATCAAACATATACAAAATAGCTAAAAATACCCATTCTAATGGTTTCATAACAATATATGTAATATCTGCTTTAGTAGCAGTATTTATGTGCTTAGAAATAGGATATCCATATTTATCATAAATATATCTCACAAAGTGATGAAATCCAGGTGTTTTTTCTTGAATTAAATCCTCAAATGCATTTGCAACACATAGTTGTCTATTTACAACAATTTTTTCACCATGTCTAATACCCATTCTTATTGGTCTTACCAATTTTTTATGACCTCTTAATGAAACTGTACATAAATAATGTGCATCATATGTAACAGATGGAGGTGATACTTTAGCAGACAAAGTCCAATCACTAGTTTCCAAAAATGCTTTTATTGCTTCATCTGGTCTTTGCCCAAATAGCACTAATATGCAAATTAATATAGCCATAAGTGGTATAGATAATATAATTGCTAAAATTGGCCAATTGTCCGTATCATAAAGAATTTTACTACATTTATTTAAAATTTTATTTTTATATTCTTTTTGCTCTAAATTTCGCTCTTTATATACTTTCATAATTTCTATTTGAGCTCTTAAACTACATAGTATATAATTTATTGGAAAAATAGCAAAAAATGGTACTTCTATTATATCAAAATTTTTGCTTATCTGAATTATGAACATTACCATATATATTGAGTAAATTACGGTTCCAGACATTGCACATACAATAACCAATGGCGGTAAATTTAATTTTCTTTTTCTTATCAATATATACGATATAAGTCCTACCGCAAATATTCCAAAAACAGTTGGCATGCTCCAAGAAGCTATTGGGCTATGTACTTCTATTTCAAATCCTCCTAGTCTTAGTCCCTCTGTATAATCTTTAAAATCCTGAACTATATACCAGAACACAGTTAAAAATATTCCTAAAATGAAGGTTGTGTAATCAATAAAATTTTCTTTTATTTTTTTCTTTTTAAATAAATTTATTATATTAAATATTGTTAAAAGTGCAGGTGTAATTACACATATAAATAATACTATTATACATATTAATGTTGCCATTTTCCCTCCTTAATCTGCAATATATTCTATTGTTTTTACAAATCCATTTATATTATCTACATCGGTTATTTTTGTATCTAAAGTTATGTCACACATTTCGTGTAATACATAACCATAGTTTGATTGTAAATGATATCCCATTCCTAAAAATGTTTCTGTTTGATTATTTACATTTAATTTTATTGGATATGTAAAATTGTCATAACTATAAAGAACTATTATATACCCTTTTCCGTCACTATCTATATTTGTATATTCAATTGACATTCCATCAATTCTATATGTGTCTTTAAGATATCTGTGGATTTCTTCTTTTGCAGTATCTTTCGAACTTCTTTTTATATTAACGGCCTGTATATTCTGAATATTGTCATTTTGGCTTGTGGTTTCTCCTTCTACATATACCAAATCGCCAACATTTAAATCTGAAAACTGAATTTTGCTATTTTTTTCGTATTCTTTTATTGATGTTTCGCTATTTATATTTACCTTTGCTATTATTATTTGACTATCATAACCTATTTGTATTTGATTGTCTTTTATGCTCGTTATAATTCCACTAGATGTAACATTAATTTGTGTATTATCACTAATACTTGTATTTTGTTCATTTGAAGCATTTTCTAGATATATGCAATTTGTATTTACAACCTTACTTACTATAAGAACATTTACTTGATAATCACTTCTTGTATTTCCAAGCTTATATTTTATATTTCCAATATTTTGCTTTATTTCGTTTATGTCATATTTCGAAATTGTTATTATTACATTTTCTTTTTCAAAATCTACATCTTTTAATTGGTTATTTGATTTGAAATTTAATTGTTTTAATAAATTTTCATATCTATTCTCATCATATTCTATAACTGTTTGATAAACATTATTTTGATATATCCCACTCTGTTTTAGCTCTATATCTACATTTGTAGGTAATTCTTTTAGGGCATTTTCTGAAGTATAACTATTGTTTTTATCAAAACTATATTTTGTCATTTCTTTTGTTTGACTATCTAATTTTGCTGTTAATCCTTTAACATCATCAAGAGATGTTTTTATAACCTGCCCACTGTCTGTAAACCTTCTTATTATGCCTATTTCGCTTTCTTCTAACATAAATATAAAGTTTTTGCTTTTTGTATTATAGTCAAATTCAACAAAACTCCCTTTATTTTCAAATTCTGCTATTTCATTTTCTGAATATACTTTACCTTCAATTGGGTTATATGTTCTGTTATATAATTCTGAATAGATTTTAGAATATGCTTTTGTTCCCTCTTGAATTATATAATAGTCACCATTAGTTTTCTTGTATATTATTCTATCTGGTTGTTGTAATGTTAAGTTCTGACCTACTTGTCCTAATTCTCCTTGTTTTTCCTGATTTTTTTCTACTTTATATATCGCAAATAAAATTAGCCCTATACTTAATAGTAATATTAGACATTTTCCAGTTATTAACATTTTTTTATTTTTTTGTATTTTTCCAATAGCTGTTACAAGTATGCTTGTTATAAAGCAAATTATTATAATAAAATATATTGGCATAATTTTTCTCTCCTTAAAAAATATCCTTCAATTGTTTTAATTCTTTTATCACGTAAACTCCTTCTAATTTTTCTTTATATTCCTCTGCTTTATTTTTTATATCTCTCCATACAACATTTTTTATCCCTGCATCTATTGCGCCTTTTATATCCATTTTAAGGCTATCTCCAACCATCGCAATTTCGTCCATTTGAAATTTTCCCGCCGCTTGCTCAAAGCTTTCTTTATATGGTTTTGCATATTTTTCTGCTCCATAAAATTCAGTAAAAAATTTACATATTCCTATATTTTCAAGTCTTTTTATTTGACATTCGATAAACCAATTTGTAAGTATAACTAATTCATATTTTTTGGATAAATACGCTAGTGTTTCAAAATCTTCCTTTGGATATTCTTTAGGTACTGCTATCATTCCTATATTTTCTAGCCATATATCCATAAATTCATATGGCAAATGTAGATTTAGTTTTTCATTTAAATAATCGATTACTTCTTTTTGGTCGAACTTTGTTTTCCCTTCCTCATATTCTGATTCCACTTCATTTATTTTTTTGTATAAGTCGTTTGTTTTGGGATAATTTATTACGTTTAGAGCTATATCTGCTGCTTTTTCGTATTCGTCTTTCCACATGATTAATGTGTTATCTAAGTCAAATATTATTCTCTTTATCATTTTTTCTCTCCTTATTTTCGATTTTTATATTGTTTTTAACTGTTATTCTTACTATCACATTCTTTTACATATTCCACAATATCTGAATTAACCATTTGTATTCTTTCATCTCCTAGAAGTTCCTCCATTGAATACCACTTGAATTGTATTTTTCTATTTTCAAATTCTTTTTCAATTTTACATTTATAAAAATAGTGATGATATGTTTTTTGAATTTTGTCGCTTTCTGAAAATTTAGTGTGAACCTTTTCCATTTTGTAATTTATATCGTTTATTTTTATTCCATATTTTCCGAAAATTTCTTCTTTTATTTTATCATAATCTGTTTTATCATTTATCTTACAATTAGGAAATAAATAGCTTTCCCATCTATTGTCATAGTATTGTAAATATTTATTTTTCTCATTTTTTATAATTATAATTGCGTGTTTTCTTTCCATTTTTTCCCCCTAAACTAAATTATCTTCTGCCCATTCATAATACTTAATCAGATATTCCCAGCAGCCTTCTTTATCAGTTATTCCATTGTAATTTTCTTTGATTCTATTTATAATTTCTTCTTTATCCATCCACTTTACTTCTGATACTTCTTCCCTTTGTAGTTTTAGTGAATTTAAATCAATTTCTTTTTTTGCAATATAATACTCATTGAAATGATTATTTATAATATCTCCCTTTATATTTGTTGATATTGAGCATCCAATAAATGTAATATCTCTTTTGTCTAAAATGATACCTATCTCTTCTTTACATTCCCTAATTATAGATTGAAATCCAAATTCTCCGGATAAAACATGACCTCCTGCTGTTATATCCCACATGTTTGGCCACATCTTCTTATTTGGACTTCTTCTTTGTAATAATACTTGACCTTTTGAATTTATTACAAATACTGCAACTGCTTTATGCCATAATCCTTCTTTATGACATTTTTCCCTGCTTTCTATTTTTCCGGTATAGTCACCTTTATTATTTAATACATCAAAATACTCTTCCATATTTCCTCCTATTTCTTTTACTTTAAGCTTTCTAAAATTCCATATACCATTGCTATATCTGTAGGTATAATATATTTAGTCCCAATTTCTTCTGCAACAACTAATGTAAATGCACACATTGCCCTTGTTGCATACCACCAATCTTGGTCTTTTTCTCTATTTTTAATTTTATCTAACGAAATGGATTTGAAATATCTTTCAGTTTCATTTTTTCTTGTTTCTATATCCATCATTATCGGAGATGACATATCTTCATATAAGATATTTTTTTCATACTTTATTCCAGATTTCCTTGCAAATTTTTCGTGTCCTCCTCCTGCTAATATTAATATATCTGCCTTTTCTTTTGGTAAAATTAATCTTTCTCTTATATATGTTTTTACCGTTTCTAAACTTGTTGTCGCAAATTCATTTGCTAAATCCGGAAATTGTTCCATGACATCAATAACACCAACTTTTGTGTTTGTGCTTTCTATTATTTTTTTATCAAATATTGAAATCTCTGTAGAGCCTCCTCCGCCAATAAATACACATACTTTGCCTTTTACAAATCTTGTTGTTCCTAAAACTGTTAGTTCATTTTCTTTTTCTTGTGAAATAATATTAAAGTCGTATCCAGTCTCTTTTTTAAATCTTTCCAAAAAGTATTCTTTTTCTGATTCTTTTAAACTTCTAAATATACTTGTACCACATACATAAATATCTTTAGATATCGTCTTTAATTCATTTATGCTTTGAATTAATGTTTTTACATCTTCTTCTTTTAATTTTTTGTTTTCATTATAGTGTTTTTTTAATTGAATCGTTTTGCCTTCTAACTTTTCTATTTTTTCTCCATTATACCTATCTACTTTTGTACAGGTAGAACCCACTTCAACAATTATTTTATCCATAACATAATCACACCTTTAAATTATATTTTCCTTAGCAACAAATCAATTATCAGCCACTTTTTCACTAAAATAATACCATATTTTTCCCCATTTGTCTTGAATTTTCCCCAAAAAAGTATGTGAAATTTAAAATCTCACATACTTAAAAATAACATTTTCATTTTTCATAATGCCCCTTACAAGCTACTATAATTATTTTTCCGTTCTTTTATTGTATATACAATTCTATTTGTATCATCAATTCTTCTACTCCAATATCCGGTCAAATTTTCTTTTAGAGGTTCTGGCTTTCCAATTCCCTCAAAAGAATTTCTTTGTATATCTTTTAATATCATATTTATTCTCTTTAATGTTTTTTTGTCTTGCATCTGCCAATAACAATAATCGTCCCATGCTCGTTCGTCCCATAATAATTTCATTTTATTCATCTTCCTCTATTAAATCATGTTCTTCTAGTTTTGCTACTCCATCATTTATGTCCTTAACAATATTTTCCAAATAACTCATATTGCTTTTAGAATAAAATGGGTCTGCTTTTATTTCAAATGGTAATTTGTGTTCCCTTAATACTGTCTTTATAAACATATTTATTGCAACAGATACATTCATTCCTGTTTCATTACAAAAAACTTCGAAACTTTTTTTATCATTTTCATCTATTCTAACACTTAAATTTGCTTGAGCCATATAAATCGCCTCCCTTTGTATTACATTATATTATTATTGTATGATTTTGTCAATACATTATTCATTTTTCAAAAAAGTATACGAATTTTTAAATTTCATATATTTACTTTCCCGGGCAAATCAATTCCTTAAATTATATTTTTCTATATTTTCCTTAGTTGCAAAGCCTTTATCAACCACTTTTTCTATAAAATTCACACCGTCCAAATGGTCACACTCATGTTGAATAAGCCTAGCAAAAAAACCTTTTACCTGTTTTGTTACTTTATTCCCTTTTTCATCATAATAAGTAAGTTCTATTCTTTTATATCGTTCTACTTTTCCTCTTATAATCGGAATACTCATGCATCCCTCAAATTGAATATCAGTCTCATCAGATAATTTTTTCCATGTTGGATTTATCATTGCTGTAATTGGAATTTCTTCTGAATCATTATATTTTATATTTTCTTTTTTAGCTCCAATAACTATTATTCTTTTATTTATTCCTATTTGAGGAGCTGCAATTCCTAATCCTGTTCCAAATTCTAATGTTGCTTTTAAATCTTCTATAATATCTATTACTTCACTATTAATATTTCTTACATCTATTTCTGATGATTTTTTACTTAAAACTGGATCTCCTATTTCTCTTATTTTTAATATTTTTCCCATACTTTTTCTCCTTTCACTTTCACCAAAATAATACCATATTTTTTCTAATTTGTCTTGATTTTTTCAAAAAAGTATGTGAAATTTAAAATCTCACATACTTCCAAAAATCTTATTTTACAACCTCAACAAAAATATTCAAATTTTCACCATTAATAGGAGTTGAAACATATTCTTTTCCATCCACATTATACAAAACATCTTTAGCCAAAGTATCATGTTTAATAACATCCTCATATTTCTTAACAACTGCTTCTAAAGTTTCGTTTTCACCAACATAAAGATTAATATTATCCATAACCTCAAAACCACTGTCTTTTCTCATATTTTGAACTTTAGACAAGATTTCTCTTAAATATCCTTCTTCTCTTAATTCGGGTGTAATTTCAGTTTCAATAACAACACCAATTTCACCAGTTCCACTAAATGCAAAACCATCTTTTCCTTGCATTGTTACTAATAAATTATCTTTTGATAAAGGTATTTGAACTTCACCTATTTCAATATATTCGATATTTTCAGCTTCAACTTTAGTTGCCAGTTCCATTTGGTTGAATTCTGCTATTTTTTGTTTAATTTGAGGAATTAGTCTTCCATATTCTTTTCCAAGTACAGGAAGATTTGGTTTTATCTCAAAATCAACATAATTTTTCATATCTGCACCTAAAACAACTTCTTTTACATTTAGCTCTTCTTTTACTATATCACTATAGTATTCTGGAAGATTTTTAACAGATATAAGCATTTTAGATAATGGTTGTCTGTTTTTAATATTTACAGAATTTCTTGCGCTTCTTCCTAGTTTTACTATTGTGTAAGCTAAGTCCATTTCTTCCTCTAATTTTTTATCAACTTCTGCTTCATTTACTTCTGGCCAAGAACATAAATGGATACTTTCTTCCGCATCTCTATCTAATCCTACAACTAAGTTTTGGTAAATTTCTTCAGTCATAAATGGGATAAATGGTGCTGAAATTTTGCTTAATGTAACTAGTACTCTGTATAATGTAACATAAGCTCCAATTTTGTCATCAGTTAATTCTGTTCCCCAGAATCTTTCACGATTTCTACGTACATACCAATTTGAAAGTCTATCTGTAAATGCTTCTATTTGATTTGCACTTCCTGTTATGTCATATTTTTCTAGTTTTTCGTCCACTTCTTTTACTAATGTGTTTAACTCAGAAATTATCCATTTGTCCATTACATTTTCTGATTTGAAATCTTTATAATTTAATGGATTGAATTTGTCTATTTCTGCATATAAAACATAGAATGAGTATACATTCCATAATGTTGCTAAAAATCCTCTTTGAGTCTCTTGTACATTTTCTAAAGATAATCTTGTTGGTAGCCATGGTGCTGAACATGTATAGAAATGCCAACGAGTTGCATCTGCTCCTACTGTATCTAATAGTAAGAATGGGTCTACTCCGTTTTTCTTAGATTTAGACATCTTTTGACCTTTGCCATCTAAAACATGCCCTAAAACTATACAGTTTTCAAATGGTGATCTTCCAAATAATGCAGTTCCAATTGCAGTTAAAGTATAGAACCATCCTCTTGTTTGGTCAACCGCTTCTGAAATAAATCCTGCTGGGAATTCTTTTTCAAATAGGTCTTTATTTTCAAATGGATAATGTAATTGTGCAAATGGCATTGAACCAGAGTCAAACCAACAGTCTATAACTTCTTTGAATCTTGTCATTTCTTTACCACAATCTGGGCATTTTAAATGAACATTATCTATATAAGGTTTATGTAGTTCTATATCGTCTGGGCAATTTACAGCCTTTTCTTTTAATTCTTCAATTGAACCAATACATTCTAGGTGTCCACAGTCACATTTCCAAACTGGAAGTGGTGTTCCCCAATATCTATCTCTTGAAATTCCCCAGTCAATAACATTCTCTAAGAATTTTCCAAATCTTCCCGTACGGATTGTATCTGGATACCAATTTACTTTATTATTATTGGCAACTAATTCATCTCTTAGGCTTGACATTTTTACAAACCAGCTTTCTTTTGGATAATAAAGAAGTGGTGTGTCACATCTCCAACAATGTGGATATGAGTGTAGATGTTTTTCCTTAGAGAATAATTTGTTTTGTTCATTTAACCATTTGCAAATATCTTCATTGCAATCTCTTACAAATCTTCCTGCCCAAGGCTCAACTTCTTTTACGAATTTTCCAGATTTATCTACTAAGTTTACAAATGCTATATCATTTTGTTTTGCAACTAAACTATCATCTTCACCATAAGCAGGCGCAATGTGTACTATACCAGTACCATCTGTTAATGTTACATAATCACCATGAATTACAACATAAGCTTTTCCTTCTGGTTTTGCAAATGGCATTAATTGTTCATATTCTGTTCCTAGTAATTCTTCACCTTTAAATTCTTTTACTAATTCATATTCTTTATCTTTTAATACAGATGAAATTAGGTCTTTTGCTAAAATATAGTTTTCATATTTTGGTTCATCCTCTGTTCCTGCATTTACTTTAACTTCTGCATATGTATATGATTTATTTACACATAAAGCTAAGTTTGATGGAAGTGTCCAAGGTGTTGTTGTCCATGCTAAAATGTATGTATTTTCTTTTCCTTTTACCTTAAATTTAGCAATACAAGTTAAGTCTTTTACATCTTTATATCCTTGTGCAACCTCGTGTGAAGAAAGTGCTGTACCACATCTTGGGCAATATGGCATTACTTTATGTCCCTCATATAATAAACCTTTTTTCCATAATTCTTTTAATGCCCACCAAACAGATTCTATATAATCATTATGATATGTAACATAAGGGTGTTCCATATCTACCCAATATCCAACTTGGTTAGTCATTTTTTCCCAAATATGAACATATTGGAAAACGCTGTCTTTACATTCTTTAACAAATTTTTCTACACCATAATCTTCAATTTGTTCTTTTCCTGAAATACCAAGTTTCTTTTCAATTTCAAGTTCTACTGGAAGTCCATGTGTATCCCATCCAGCTTTACGAGGTACATAATAACCTTTCATAACTTTGTATCTTGGAATTATGTCTTTCATTACTCTTGTTTCTATATGTCCTACGTGTGGCATTCCATTTGCTGTTGGAGGTCCATCATAAAACATAAAATATTTTTTTCCTTCATTTTTGTTAAAGTTCTTTTTTACTATGTCTTTTTCTTTCCATAGCTCAGCTACTTCTTTTTCCATACCTACATAGCCTTCTTTTGGTAATTCTACTTTTTTGTACATATCCTTTCACTCCTTTTTTATTTTTTTAATTTTTTTGCTACACTTTCTATATTTTGTAATTCAAATCTGTATTTTTGCTTAACATTTGGATATTTTTCATGGTCTACTTCTGATAAAAACATTTCTTTTGGTCTTACCCATAAGCCGCCATCTTCATATAGCCTTCTGTATAATACCATTTCTTCTTTTGTTTCAGAATATTTTGCTATTCCTTCTACTAAGTAGTAGTCGCCTTTGAAGTGTTTGTAAATTCCGTTAATTTTTAGTTCGTTCATGTTGTGCTACCTCCTACTTGTTCGTTTGGGACCGGTTCTTTTATGAGCATGTTCTTTTTGGACCGGTTCTTTCGTGAACATTTTAATATAAAATAAAAAACAATCCATTCTCCTTGATTAGGACGAAATGGATTGTTTCCGCGGTACCACCTAAGTTAGTAACCTTTTATATATTCTTTATTTTTGTTACTCTCTTTGTTTTCTTTTAACGCAAGGATTACGGCATAACTTACTGTTATTTCTGCTATGCAACTATTAAGGTGATAATTAAGACATTTTGTTGTCTTATGGCTTAAAGCCAAAATAATTTTTACTTACTTTGCTTTCAGCTTTTGCAAAGCTCTCTGGAAGATATTGTATTATTTATTGTGTCCTTAATTTTGTTTTTGTTTTATTTTTATGTTTTATATATTAGCACATTTTATTTGCTTTTGCAAGTAAATAATCTTTAAAAGTTGAAAAAATATAATTTTTTTAAAATCTGCTCCTTATTTTTAAATAATGAGCATCTGATTATTATTTTTTGCTTAGCATTGAAAAAATATCTAATTAAAGGAACATTATAGTATGTATATTTATAACCTTTTTTCTTCACCTCATCACATACATATACTTTGCATCCTAAACAATCTGCCGTGCAATGTTTATCCTTTTGATACTTGCATAACTGTATGTCTTTTGGATATAATATATTTTTCATTTTATATTCGTGACAACATCCGTTTTTCATATTATATTTTTTCTTTCCTAAGCATATATCATTTGAAAATTCACATATATTATTATTTATAAATTCATTGTCTAAATATTTACATGCTGACATATAAATATATTCTATTCTTTTCTTTTTCTTTCTTATTTTGCAGGCATTTAATGCCGAAATTAATGTTAACATTTGACCATTTTCTTTCTCGTCTTTTTCCAAATCTAAATTTGTATTTATTATAACATCTTTTCTTTTTTTATCGTTTTTCTTTATAAATTTAGATATCTGTTTAATCGTTTTATTTAGTTTATTTCTATCTATTTTCTCACTATCACTAATTTCAACATTAATTATATATTTCTCATCTTGCTCATCTATTGTTAAATACGTATTCATTTTTCTTTCCCTTTCATTTTTTCGAAAGAACCAGGTTAAGTAAACCTGGTTCTTTGAATTTATTCCCTTTTATTTATAAGTTGTTTATTAATACTCTCCTCTAGCTGCTCTTTTTATTCTTTGAACATTTTCATCGCTAGAATCAAATCTTTGATCCAAACTTCTATCAAAGTCGTCCTGCTGCTTTTTTCGTTCTTCGCTACTTACCTCATCATCATTCCATCCTATCCTTCTTGCTTGACGTAACAAATCATCATACTCCCTTGAGGAATAATCTAAAGCTTTACCAGACATGACCTCGCCTCCTTAATTAAGAAAATGTAAAAAGGGAATCTATTCAGAGTACATTTTGCTGTACTGTTCATTAGTATATAACTTTTTTTATTTCCTGTCAATATTTTATGTCAAATCAAATAAAAATATGACAACCAAAAGAGTCACCACAACTCTTTTTGATTGCCCCTTATTAATTTTATTCTTCTACATCATCGTCATCATCTTCAGGTATTTCTTCGCCTAAACTTTGTTCAAATGCTTTTTCGAAATTGTCTCTTACTTTCTTTTCGATTTCAGCCATCATATCTGGATTATCTGTTAAATATTTTTTAACATTTTCTCTACCTTGGCAAATCTTTTCACCTTTGTAGCTAAACCATGAACCGCTTTTCACTATTATGTCTAGGTTTACAGCCATATCTACTATATTTCCTACTTTAGATATTCCTTCATTGTAAACTAAATCGAATTCTGCTTCTCTAAATGGTGGTGCAACTTTGTTTTTTACAACTTTTACTCTTACTCTGTGTCCTGTTACTTCTCCATTTTGTTTTATTTGTTCTATTCTTCTTATATCTAGTCTTACAGATGAATAGAATTTTAATGCACGTCCACCTGTTGTTGTTTCTGGATTCCCAAACATTACTCCTATTTTTTCTCTTAATTGGTTTATAAATATTAGTACTGTTTTTGATTTGTTTATTGCTCCAGCTAGTTTACGAAGTGCTTGTGACATAAGTCTTGCTTGAAGTCCCATGTGAGAATCTCCCATATCTCCATCTATTTCTGCTTTTGGAACTAGGGCTGCTACTGAGTCTACTACTACTACATCTATTGCTCCACTTCTTACTAAACTTTCTGTTATTTCTAGTGCTTGTTCTCCTGTATCTGGTTGTGATACTATTAGGTTATCTATATCTACACCTAATTTTTTAGCATGTACTGGGTCTAAAGCGTGTTCTGCATCTATAAATGCTGCTTCTCCTCCTAGTTTTTGTGCTTCTGCTACTACTGATAATGCTAGTGTTGTTTTTCCTGATGATTCAGGTCCATATATTTCTATTATTCTTCCTCTTGGTAATCCACCTATTCCTAAAGCTATGTCTAGGCTTAGTGAACCAGTTGGAATTGATTCTATTTCCATTGCTTTATAATCTCCAAGTCTCATTACTGAGCCTTTTCCAAATTGTTTTTCTATTTGGCTTAATGCAACATCTAATGCTTTTTTTCTTTCATTATTTTCTGCCATTTATTTTTCCTCCTTATTTTTGCAAATTTCTGTTTGCTGTGGTTATTATATACAGCAAACATTTTTTTGTCAATACTTTTTTAAAACTTTTTATTTTTATTTTGAAGTATACCATTCTTTTATATTGTAAAACATACTATACCAGTTTGCTTTTACATCTCCAACAAGTTCTGTATTTTTTACTGCTACAATCTTATTTCTTGCAATTCCAATATATGGTACTTCGTCATTGTAAATTTCATATAATCTTTGATACTTTGATTTTAATTCATTACTATCTGTCGAATTTTTTGCGACATTCATTATATCATCAATTTCTGAATTACTAAATTTTGCTAAATTATTATATCCAAAATATGTTGATAAATCTGGTGCTATTGGTTGTTTTATACTTCCAAGCATCATATCGTAATTTATATTATTCAAATATGAATTATAACTAGAATCGTCTGCATATATTATATTAACAATAATACCTTGTTCGCCTAATTGGCTTTTTATATCTTCTGCAGCTCTTCTTCTTGTTCCATCACTTGCTCTTACAACTAAATTTAGTTCTAATGCTTTTGCTTTATAATTTTCTATTTTTTGCCAAATTCCATTCTTAAATTCCCATCCAGCTGATGACAATAAATTACTTTTTTCGTCTACATTATAAAAATTTTCTTCTTGTGTGTTTACTAAATAACTTCCTGTATTTAAGACGAAATTTGCGGATTTATACATATTTCCGAATGAATTTGAAATAACTCTATCTTTATCTAGTGCTGCTCTTATAGCTTTCCTGACATTTACGTCTGATAAATTCGAGCTTTGCGTATTTAATGCTAAAAATATAAATTCTCTTCCTTCAATTTCTGTTACATCATATCCTATTGTTCCTATATAGTCCTGATATGAGCCATTTTCTGTTGATATTAAATCTATACTTCCCATTTTAAATGCATTATAAAGTTCTGCTGCAGTTGAATATAAATTTATTGTAATTTTTTCAATTATTGTTGTATCTTTTTTTGCATTCCACCAACTTTGATTTTTTTCTAGTACAATTGTGTTATTATTTACCTCGGAAATTTTATATTGACCTGTTGTTATTGGAGCTTTATTTTTATCTGTATTCCAGAAATCTGTATCTAAATAGTAACTACTACTTAGTATTGGAAAATTTAGATAGTATTCAAAATTATTTACATCTTGTGATAATATTACTCTTAATGTGTAATTATCTATTATATCAACTTCTTTTATAGGACTAACATTTGAAGCATATACTGAATTCTCATTTTCTTTTAGCTTATCGATGGTATATTTTACATCATCACTCGTAAATTTGCTTCCATCTGACCATTTTACACCTTGTCTTAATTTTATTATATAAATGTTGTTTGAATTTTTGGCACATTCTTGAGCTAAAGTGTATTCTATATTATAGTCTTCTGTTATATTTACAAGTGGTTCATATATTAATCTATCTATATCTTGAACTCTTCTATTTGAAGTAATTATTGGGTTTATATTATCAAATTCTGATACTCCTAATGTTATTTCTTTTCCTTTTTGAATTTCTTGATTACTACTGGTTCCGCTACTACCATTTTCTGTATTTTTATCTCCGTTTTGAATTTTTACTCTATATATTGCAAAACCCATTATAACTATTATGAATAAAACAAATACATATCCAAAAATGTTATTCTTCATAGGCACCTCTTCTATTTTTATCTAAATTATAAACTATATTTGTAATTATATAGTAAAATTTGCGATTGTCAAGGGGAATTTTGTCGAAAACAAAGTAATTTTAACAAACTAAAGAAGCATTTGACAAATATGACAAATGCTTCTTTCAATTCATAATAATTCCTATTAAAATATTTTATTTTCTAGATTCAACAATAAGTTTTATACCAGTTCTATCTTCTCCTTCTACCTCAACTTCTGCGAATGCTGGTATGCAAACAAGATCAACTCCCGCTGGTGCTACAAATCCTCTTGCAATTGCTACTGCCTTTACTGCTTGGTTTAGAGCTCCTGCTCCGATTGCTTGCATTTCTGCTTTTTGTGATTCTTTTATCAAACCTGCAATAGCTCCTGCTACTGAATTTGGGTTTGATTTTGATGAAATTTTAAGAACTTCCATTCTTCTTTGCCTCCTATAATTTTAATTTTTTTGTTGCAACTTTTACATTTTGTATTTTACAACTTTTAGGCAATTTTGTCTATATATTTTTGGAAATTTTTTCCAGTTTTCATCGCATTATTCGACACGTTTCGACATTTCTTCTAGTATGGTATAAACTGTATCTTTAATAAACTTAGCAGATGAACTTGGCGCAATTCTGCCTGGAAGTGCTAATGCCCATATAAAGTTAAGCCCCATACTTGTAGCCATTTTGCCATCAATTCCACCTGGACTTGAAGCTAAATCAATAAGTAATGCTTCTGCATCTATATGTTTCAATTCCTTTTCCCTTAAAATAGTTTGAGGAACTGTATTTATAATAATATCAAATTCTTTTAAATCATATAACATATAATTAATATTTAAACTATTATAACCATACGCTTTAATCCACGCCAAATCTGAAACTTTTCTTGCTGCACAAGTAACAATAGCCGACATCTTGCTAAATTTATTCGCAACTATTTTTCCAACCCTTCCAAATCCTAATATAAGCACTCTACTTCCTTGTAAAATTTTATCAGTATTTTTTATAGCTACTTCAATTGTGCCTTCCGCTGTTGCTATTGTATTTAAAATAGCCAAGTCGTCTCTTTTCATAATATCAATAACTTCCATATATTTTTCATCAAGTTGTTTTTTCAGATTCTCCTTAATACTACCACTAATAAAAATTTTGCCTTTATTTGTTTTCATCAAATCATCTATCATTATCTTATCATGTGCAAATGGAGCATTTATAAAATCTTCATTACTTGAAAACGGCACTGGACCTATTATAACCTGAGCTTTTTCCATCGCTGTTTTTAAAGATGTACATTTTTCAATTCTACCATCATCTAAAATCTCATCAGACCTATCTTGACCAAATGAATAAACTCTATTTCCATCATCTGCAAGCATACCTGCTAGCTTAACATTTCTTAAATCTCCACCTAAAACTAGATATCTGTTTTTCATCATATTCCTCCTAATACTATTATTAATATAATTGTCATTTTATTTTTCTTATTTCTTGATATTTTCCTCATGTCTTGCACACATCCTTGCACACATCCTTGCA